>ENA-ORMR01000156-ORMR01000156.1-human-gut-metagenome-genome-assembly--contig:-NODE-156-length-79598-cov-24.433162_pt1 | contig 79598 bp, 88 predicted proteins | sample MGYA00242107_ERZ509003 | MGnify/ENA primary metagenome ERZ509003 (study PRJEB26280, sample SAMEA2338699) | human gut metagenome | biome: human gut; feature: human-associated habitat; material: faeces...
GCCGAATCATTTTCTCATGAAATGTTTTTAAGGGACCAAAAAGCTCAATTTAAAAGTGCTAGGGAGGAAGGACTTGAAGAAGGCTTAGTTAAGGGAAAGGCTGAAGGAAAAGCCGAAGGGATTCAGGAAAACAAGAAAGAAATAGCTAAAACTTTATATTCATTAGGTCAAACTAAGGAATTTATAGCTAAAGCTACGGGGCTTTCTTTAGATGAGCTTAATAACATATTAAAATAAATAATCTTAAATCACAAGGTGCCAGCATTATTGTTGGTATCCTTTTTATTTGTTCAAAGCCTTGAAATATATACTTAAATTGAGTATAATAGAAATACTAGGTACGATAATATTCCAGATAACTGGATTATTAAATATAAAAGGAAAAGAAGGAATAATTGAATATGGAAAAAGAGAAGAAATATACTCCTTTACTTATAATTGAGGAGGCTTCAAGATGTTTGTTGTGCTATGATGCACCTTGTTCTAAGGCGTGTCCTGCTAAAACAAATCCAGCGCGTTTTATTAGAGCGGTTAGGTTTCGAAATTTTAAAGGAGCTGTTGAGGTTGTAAGAGAAAATAATGCTCTTGGAGGGGTTTGTGCAAGAATATGCCCAACTGAAAAGTTATGTCAAAGTGCTTGTTCAAGATGTGGTATTGATAAGCCAATTGATATTGCAATGATTCAAGAATATATTACGGATTTTGAATCATCTATTAATATGCAGGTGCTTAAAGTTGTAGGGCAAGAAAATGGTAAAATTGCAGTTGTTGGTTCGGGACCAGCGGGTCTTCAAGCGGCCGCATCTTTAAGAGTTAAAGGCTATGAAGTTGATGTTTTTGAGAAAAGGGATAAAATTGGTGGTTGGCTAAGATATGGAATTCCTAGTGAAAGATTACCGGATACTGTTTTAGATAAGGAAATTAGTCATATTGAGGCTTTAGGAGTTAATTTTATTTTGAATCATAAAATTGACAAAAATGAATTTGAAAGACTTCAAAAAGATTATGATGCCGTACTACTTGCGACTGGTATGTCAGAAGGAAGAAGCCTTGAACTATTTGAAAATGATTCAAGAGTAACAAAAGCTGTTGATTTTTTAGCCTTAAATAAGCGTAATGGTGTAGAAATTGATGAAAATGCAGTTCATCTTGTAATTGGTGGTGGTGATGTTGCAATGGATGTTGTTACATCTTTAAAAAATAAAGGTGCTAATAATGTTATATGTATTGCAAGAGAAACGGCAAGTGAATTTTTAGCTTCAAAAAAGGAACTTTCTTATGCAAGAGAGCTTAATGCTTCTATTTTAGATGGATATACTCCTATTTCAAATGAAAATGGTTTAGTTAGGTTTAAACATTTAAAACTTAATTCAGAACTCTCAATTAAGGCCGATTATATTTATCTTGCAGTTGGTCAAAAAACATGTCTTGATGATTTTAGTGTTGATAAAGAAAATGGTTACATTATAGCTAATAATTATCAAACCTCTATTTCTAAGGTTTTTACTGCAGGAGATGTAACTTTTTCTGATAAATTAGCTGTGTATGCTGTTAAACAAGGTAAAGAAGCGGCTGATGCTATTGATACATATTTAAAGGGAGGTAAGAAAAATGCTTAAAAAAGATCTTTCAATTACATTTTGTGGAGTTAAATTCCCAAATCCATTTTGTTTATCATCATCTCCAGTAGGAAATTGCTACGAAATGTGTGCTAAAGCCTATGATATGGGCTTCGGTGGCGTTGTTTTTAAAACTATTGGTTTTTTTATTGCAAATGAAGTTTCTCCTCGTTTTGATATTTTAAGAAAAGAAGGAACTCCTTGGATAGGTTTTAAAAATATGGAGCAAATTGCTGAGCATCCTCTTGAGGAGAATTTAGCAGCGTTAAGAAAATTAAAGCATGATTATCCTAATAAGGTTTTAATTGCGTCTATAATGGGCTCTAATGAAGAAGAATGGGAGCGTCTTGCTCATCTTGTTGAAGAGGCAGGTGCGGATATGATTGAATGTAATTTTTCCTGTCCGCAAATGACAAGCCATGCAATGGGTTCTGATGTTGGTCAATCACCTTCACTTGTAAATAAGTATTGTAAGGCTGTTAAACGTGGCTCTAAGCTTCCAATGCTTGCTAAAATGACTCCTAATATTGGCGATATGAATGAGGTTGCACTTGCTGCTCTTGAGGGTGGAGCTGATGGTATTGCAGCTATTAATACAGTAAAATCTATTTGCAATGTTGATCTTGAAAATAATGTTGGCCTTCCAATGGTTAATGGAAAATCGTCTGTTTCAGGTTATTCAGGTAAGGTTATTAAACCGATTGCATTGCGCTTTATTGCTCAAATGTATAATGATGAAAGGCTTAAGGGTGTAGAAATTTCCGGTATTGGTGGAATTGAAACATGGGAGGATGCCGCTGAGTTTATTTCTCTTGGTGCTAAAACATTACAAATTACAACAGCTATTATGCAATATGGCTATCGGATTATTGAAGATTTAACATCAGGTTTGTCACATTATTTAGAGGATCATGGGTATAATTCAGTAGAAGAAATGGTTGGACGTGCTGCTATAAATATTATTCCGGCTGAGGATTTGGATCGGTCTTATATTTGTTATCCTCAAATTGATTCGGATTTATGCGTTCATTGTGGAAGATGTTATATTTCTTGCTATGATGGCGGACATCAAGCAATTGAGTTTAATGAAGACACCCGCAAGGTTAAAATTAATGAAAAACGTTGTGTTGGCTGCCATTTATGCGCAAATGTTTGTCCGGTTGGGGCAATTAAAGCGGGAAGAATTGAATTTAAAAAGGGTGAAAAGCCTCATAACGTAAAAGTATAATAAATAAAGACAGTACATTTTAGTTGTACTGTCTTTTTGTAAAATAAAAGAGCATGAATAATGCTCAAATTATTTATTTAAAAGGTTTTTATTTTGCATATAAATATTTTGTTTAATGCGGTGACTTTCATGCTTTCCATCAGGGGTTGTAATATTATAACCACCATCAGCTTTAATTTCATAATTTTTTACTTTCTTGCAATTGTTGCAAGCACAATTACAATTAAATACATGTACAAATGTTTCTTTAGTAATTCCTTTTTTATTTGTCTTTGAGCTAGAAGTAGTTTCCTTAAATGTATATTTTTTATACCACCTATGACCACAGCTACAATATTCTGATGAACTGGGATAAATTGACATCGAAATTAAAACAATAACAAGTAAGATTATAATTAATAAAGTAGAATATTTAGTTTTACCATTTAAGAATAAAACTAGGTAAAGAACCATCCATGCAGCCACAAGCACAAAGCCCATAAGCTTTCTTAGCCAATATAATGCTTTCATATATTTCCTCCAATTTGATATATATATTAATTTTAAAAGTAATTACATTTAAAGTCAATAATTTAAAATTAGTTTTGAGTTAAAATATTTATTAAAGCCTTTCTAAAGTCTTCATCATTAGCTTTGGTTCTTTTTTTAGGCCCTTTAATGTGATTGCTAACTTTTCTTTCAATTCTATTTAGATATCTATTTACAAGTAAAGTATCAATATTATTAATATTAATTATTTTTCCACATGGATGAAGTACTATAGCACCTTTTGAGATTGCAAGAGAAGATAAACCATAGTCTTGGGTAATTAAAAGATCATTTTCTTTAATTAAACGCATGATTGCAAAATCAACGCTATCAGGTCCAGAATCTACAACTGTTATTTTTATATTAGGATTTGAGTAGCTATGGGATGTGTCAATAAAAAGATGAACGGGAACTCTAAAAAAAGAAGCAACCTCAATAATAATATCTTTTACTGGACAAGCATCACCATCAACATAAATAGTCACAATATCACCTAAAAATATTATAGCATTAAATTATTAACTATAATAGGCAATTTTCATATAAGTTGGATAAGCCTTAAATAGATCTGCTAGAGTTGTTCTAGTGCTTGATCCTGGATCATGAATTTTATAAGAGCTTAAACTTGATGCTTGGCCACTAAACCCATAAACAATAACAAAGTGCGTACTTGTAGAGTTCTTTACGCCAATTATAGTTGGCTTTTTATTCTTTAAATTAGTATTAATTACACTTAAATAACTACCTGTAGTAGAAGTTTTGTAATTGCTTGGCCAGTACATATCACCTGATGTAGTATAACAAAGCTTTTTTACCATTTCATTTGGGTAAATGGTTTTATTTAGTCTATATGATTCACTCATTGCCATAGCAGTTGTAAGACAACCAATTTGATGTATTGTCTTTGATGATGTAATTTTTGTGTCCTTCCACCTTGAATCATATTGCTTATAGCTTGGGACATTTAAATAGGTACCACTATCTTTTAAATAGGCATTTGCAACATAACCATATTTACCATCATATGAAACGTAAGACCAACTACCAACATTATTAAAAACCGTAAGAATACTACCTTTAGGAATGGTAAGAATTATACTTGCAGAAGTTGATTTAGCCTTCCTAAGATTTAAATTATCAGTTGTAACCATTTGAATTGATGTCAATGATTTTATGTAATCCTTATGACTATATCCTTTAATATTATTATAGCTTATATAAAAAAAGTTATCTTTATTATCTAATATTTCAACATAAGTATTATCGGGAATTTTGCCTAAAATTTTAGAATTGATTGATGCTTCTTGTCTAATGTTCAAATTAGAACCGTTTGTATCAACAAGACCAAGTGTTGTTGCATTTGTTTTTTTGCTTATTGAAAATGCAATAAAAATAATGCTTAAAAATATTAGTATTTTTTTCATACTTATAACCTCCTAGTCATATAATAGCATAGAAAAGAGCTTTAAAAATTAACAATATTTACTAATTAATTTTATATTTGTTTATAGTAAACTTAATTTACTTGATTTTTTTACTTTTAAATATTACTTTGATTTGGTATAATATACTTGACATTTAAGGTTAGGACGTGACATTATGAAGTATTTAGAGGATATAATTGTAAAAGAAGGAATAATTAATGATGATAATGTGTTAGAGGTTGATTCTTTTTTAAATCAAAAGCTAGATATAGATCTTTTAAATAAAATGTCAGATGAATGGTATAATAGGTTTAAGGAAGATAAGATTACAAAGGTATTAACGATTGAATCTGCTGGTATTGCACTTGCAACAGCAACAGCTTTAAAGTTTAATGTTCCAGTAGTATATGCTAAAAAGGAGTATTCAGCTAAACTACCTGAAAACACTTATATTTCTAAAATATATTCATACACATTGAAAAAATCTTATTACGCATATATTAAAGATAATTTTATTGATGAAAATGATAATATTTTAATAATTGATGATGTTGTAGCAAACGGCTGGGCTGCAGAAGGATTGTATGATATTTGTGTTCAAGCAGGAGCTACAGTTGCAGGCATTGGTTGTGCAATTGAAAAAGCTTATCAACAAGGTGGTAAGCGTTTGAGAAGTAAGGGTATAAGAATTGAGTCATTAGCAAAAATTGAAGAAATTGATTTAGAAGAAAGAAAGGTTAAATTTTGTCTTGAGTAATATTTTAAAAATTACAAATGTTTCAAAATGCTATGAAGATAAAACTATTCTTAACCATATTAATTTATCCTTCAATCAAGGTGATTATCTAGTGATTTGTGGTTCTGTTGGTTCTGGAAAAACAACAATATTTAATTTGATAACAAAGTCAAGAGAGTTGACAGAAGGAACAATTTCTCTTTATGGAATTGATATTAATGAATATTCTAAAAAAAGCTTAGAACTCTTAGATACTAAGCTTGCATTTATGCCTTCAAATATTTATTTTGACGATAGTCTAAATGTTATGCAAAATATGGAATTGATATGCCATCACAAGGCTATAAGTCCTTCAGAAGCTCTTTTTCTTGTTGATGCAAGTGGTATAAATTATAAAAACATGATGAGCCTTAATGGTCTTGAAAGAATTAAGGTTTATTTGGCAGGGCTTTTAATGTCTAAACCCGAGGCTTTAATCTTGGATGAACCAACCGGATCACTAGATAGTGAAAGATCAAAGGTTATTTATGATATTCTTGATAAAATACATCAAATGGGTGTTGCTATTATGGTTTTAACTAAAAAAACAGATAATTTAAAAAAAGGTTATATTATTAAAACAATTAATAATGGACGGCTTATTTAAGATAATTGACTTGCTTTTAGAATGTATATAAGTTATAATTTTAATAAAAGGAGCAGATAAAATGGAAATTTTTGATAAGATTAAAAGTATTATTTCTGATGAATTAAATATTGACCAAGCTAAAATTACAAAAGAAGCGAATATTCGTGAGGATTTAGGTGCAGATAGCCTTGATGCTGTCGAAGTTATAATGGCTCTTGAGGATGAATTTGGTATTACAATTGATGATGATACAGCTCAAAGCTTTAAAACAGTTGGCGATTTAGTTGACTATGTTGAGAAAAATGCTCAATAAATAAAATCACTGTAAGGCAACTCCTTGCAGTTTTTTTTATAAGTTTATAAGGTGGTGAAAGAATGGATGAATACAATAAATCATTAATTAAAAGATGGCATGATAGTCGTGTTTTTAATTTAGAAAAAGATAGGTTTAAGCAAAAAAGAATTATATCTACGGAAATTACACCAATAGATTCTTATAGCATGACAAGTAAAAGCCTTTATCCATATCTTTTAGCCGATACATTTAATCGCTACTTCAAAATGTGTGGAGAAAATATTTATTATATAATTGGCATTGATACGGCATCATATGTAAGCTATTCATTTCTATCAAATCATTATTTGGATTCGAAGAATATGCTTAAAGAATATCTTGATGTTTTAAATATAATGGGAGTTGGTTTTGATTATGAGTCGATTATAACTCAAGAAAATGATTTTGTTCTCAAAGAAATTGATAAGATTTTTTTAAGTCTTTATAATAAAGATATTTTTTTTGAAAATGGACCGGTTTTAACTGATTCATTGGGTATTAAAATATATAATTATTTTGAAACTAGAGAAAATAATGGGGCATTTTACGATGCTAAAACGGATGCTTTGCTATGCAAGACAAATGATGATTATTTTTATTTTGAAATGAGGCCATATATTAAAGAATTGGAAACATTAATTGATGGTCTTAGTCTTTCTACCGAAAAAAAAGATAAAATTTATGAGCGTCTTGGCAAAAAAAGATGCGTTAAGTTTTTATTTTCAAACTATAAAGAAAAAATTGAGATTAAAGTTAATCTTCCTAAAACATATTGGTTAGGTGGTGTTGTCGCAATTTTACTTAATCCTAAATATATGGATGTTATGCCATATGTATGTAGTACTGAATATGAGGTGGTTAATCATTATCTTCAAAATGGTTATCAAGCTGGTGTTTTTTCGGGAACCACAGTTTTAAATCCTTTAACAGGCGAAGATGTGTTGCTATTTATTAGCTATGATACGGAATGTGACATTTATCCACTTATCCCTGCGTGTAGGAAATTTGATAAAATATACACCGATTCATTTGGTCTTGATGTTAAGGAAATTACTGAAAATGATTTAATGATAAATTCGGATTTTTTGAATGGATTAGACATAAATGAGGCATCTAGAGCCTTAGAAGAAAACTTTGTCTTTGAAGGAATGGCATTTATAGAATATCAATATGAGTCAACAAAACTAATTATTTCTAAAAAAGAGGGCTATGGAATTCTTATTCCAATGATGCTCAAAAATGAAAGAGAAATTGTACCTTCTAATTTAAAATATTTGCCTTTTTATTATAATCAGCGAATGAGACCAGTTATAAATAATGAAGCAGAATTAGAAAGTGAATATGAGATATCAGGCTTTGAAATGACGGAAGAATTGGTTTATTCTTTAATGCGTTACTTAGAAGGCAGAATTGATACAAATCTTAATGTTGAAATTTCAAAACCTGATGCAAAGGAATTATCATTTATAAATGAAGATAAAATAATTGAAGAATTAATTATTCCTCATTTGATTAAACTTGCATTAAATGAAAGTCCTAAAGTAGAATATTCTCTTTATAAGTTAAACCCGGTTAGTGAACAAGCTTTACTCGCATATAACACACAAAATATTAATTTTACAAGAGATATATTAAGAGAATCTAAAGAAGATGCATATCGCCTATATATATTAAGTGCTGAGCCATGTGATGACTTTGAGATGACAAAGCTTCATATTGCTAAATATGAGCAATTTATTGATGAACTTGAGTCATTGTATCATGATGGGTTTTCAGAAAATACATTTTGTTTTGAAGAAAGGCTTTATAAATTAACAGGTGAATTAAATTCATTATTGAAGAATAAAAGACTTGATTTATATATTGAATCAATTAATCGGTTTTTATTTGAAGAGCTTCTAACGAATAAAATGAGTGAAAGAGAAGCACTTATCTATTTAAAGCTCGTTTCAATTGTTTGTCCTTTTACATCACAAAAACTTTTTGAAGAGATATTTGAAGAAAACTATTTTCTTGTTTATGAGGAATGGCCTTTTTTAAATTGATCTCCTTGATAATAATTATATTTACGCATAAGCTTGTCAATTTCATTCATTACGACAAGCTTTTTTCTTGTCCATAATGGTGCAATTAAATCGCTTAAATCGGCATCAGCTGAAAGACGATGAATTATAATATCACTCCTTAAATGTCTTATCTGATTAACTGTTATCTTAATATATTCGTCTAATGTTAAAAGAGGCCAAGGCTTTTTTAAATAGTCATCACCCATTTTGGTATTTTTAAGGATACAAAGGCTATGAATTTTTATTCCTTGGATGTCTAATGAATTAATAAAATCAATTGTATTAAGCATATCAGCTTCATTTTCGTTTGGAAGTCCATTCATTATATGAATAACAACCTCGATATTTTTTTCTCTAAGCCTTTTAACAGCGTCAATTAGTTCCTTATTAGTTGAACCTCGATTGATAATTTTAGCTGTTTTTTCGTTTGATGTTTGAAGCCCAAGTTCAATTTGAACTGGTATTTTTTTGTTTATTTCTGATAATAAATTTATTTTTTCATTTTCAAGACAATCAGCTCTTGTAGCAATTGATATTTCTACAACATTAGGATCAAGATTTAGCAAGTCATTATATATTTTTTCAAGTTGATCGATATCACCATAGGTATTTGTGTTTGCTTGAAGGTAAGGTATATATAAGGTTTTAGGCCATTTTTTTGCTATTACTTTTTTAATACTCAAAAATTGTGTTTTTAAGTCATCGTTAGGACTTCCGGCAAAATCACCGGAACCTGATTTAGAACAGTAGGTACAGCCACCATATCCTTTTTTTCCATCCTTGTTAGGGCAACTAAAACCGGCATTAAGACTGATTTTAGCTACCTTTTCATGATATTTATTAAAATAATAATTTGCAAGTGTATTATAATGCTTTTCGTCATTTGTTAAATTCATTTTTATCACCATGCAAAATATAACATATTATTTTTGAAAAAGAAAGTTAGAGGGATTTATTTTTCTTAATTTATGGTATAATAAAAACGTTAGAAGGTGAAAATGTGTTTGAGCGTATTACAATTGTTTTATTTAAATCTCATTTTACGGCAAAATATATTGCTGAAAAAATGTATAAAACATTATTTTATTTTTTTATTATGCTTATAATTGCACTTTCACCCACTATTTGTCTTTTTAAAGATGGCGTTGTTATTTCTAAAAATGAATATTATTTAATGGAAGAAGCAATAAGAAATAGTAACGGAAGTCTTATTTCACAAAATGGTAAGATTATAAATGATAATTTTTATATTTCGACAAATCTTTATAATTATGCATTTAGCTATGATGATTATGACACTCAAAAATTTAATGTTATTATTGAGGATGGAACTTTCAATATTTATACATATGGTATAAGGGTTGCAAGTGGAAATATAGAGCTTGGTGACTTAAAAATTGATAAGAATGCAAGTAGTAAAGAAATTAGTTTACTTACAAGCAAGCTATATGAGGTTGTTTATGAAAATGACTTAAATATTATAAGTGCATATATAATCATTAACTGTTTTATTTTTATTTTGAAAGTAATTTTATTTGTAGTTATTTTTTATTTTTTGGGAAATCTTATTAATCCGATGATAAAAGGTCGTTTTAAATGGACGATTGTATTATATGCAATGTTTCCTTATTTATTACTTAACGCCTTTGCTGGTTTTTTAGGTTATGAAATTTTAAGTGTTATTGGCTTACTTTATACTTATTTTGTATATAATAGAGCTCTTAAGGCGATAGTTAAGATTGAGGTTAGAAAAGGAGAATAATATGAAGTTTATTGATTGTTTGAAAGAAAGAACAACGTTTGATTTTGCAGAAAACGAGCTTATAGTTACAAATGTAAATTTGTATAAAAAAACTAAGACGATTGAACTTTTTTTAAAAATTAAATCGATTTTAAGGCCTAATGATTTTAAAGCTCTTCGTCATGAGGTTATGTCTATTTTAACACCTCTTGGTCTTGATTCAGTTATTTTAAATGTTGAATATGAAAATAAAAACCTTGATGATAGTCTTGCAAACGAGTATTATAATGCAATTATGCTATCTTTAAGTGAAAAAAATCTTGTATTTAAATGCTTTTTAGACTTAAAACATATTTATAGTGATGGATTATTTACTGTTACAATTGATAGAGAGTCAGTTTTTTTAAATGAATATTTGCCACAAATTAAGCAATCATTTAATAAAGCCTTTTTGAATGTTGATTTTAAACTTGAGGTTGATGAATCATTAAAAACTTTATCAGAGATTCAACAAGAGGAAATGAAACAAACTATTTCATTAATGGAACATCAAGAACGTAAAGCTGAAGAAGAACAGCATAAGCGTGAGGTTGTAAATTTAAAGCCTGATTATCGTAAAAAGGTTGAGGTTTCAAGTTTATCTAAAATTAATGAAATTCCCCAGACACAGGAGGGTATTTTTACTTATAGAGAGCAATCAGGGGAGCCTAATTTTATGGTTGAAGGTGAAATTTTTTCACTTGATTTATCTAAAAAAAAGGTTAGTTATTTATTGAAAATTGAGATTTTCGATGATACTGATAGTATTTGTGTAAATAAATGGGTAAGGGAAAATGAACTGCAAGCAGCTGAGGCTTTAAAGATTGGCGATATTGTTAATGTACAGGGTAAAGCCGAATATAATACTTTTCAGCATGAGGTTACGATTCAAGCTAGTTCTTTAAACTTTGTTAGTCATGCGGATCATAAATCATCTCGAACTGATAATGCACAAGTAAAGCGTGTAGAACTACACATGCATACTAAAATGTCTAACCTAGATGGTTTAAATGAAGCTGCTGATATTGTAAAAACGGTTACTAGCTGGGGACATAAAGCAATTGCATTTACAGATAGAAATGGTGTTTATGCTATTCCTGATATTAATCATGCTACAGAAAAAAATCCTGATTTTAAGCCAATATATGGTTGTGAGCTTGATTATATTGATGATTATAATTGGCATATTACCTATGATGAGGCTGATATTGTACTTAAAGATGCAACTTATGTTGTATTTGATATTGAAACAACAGGCTTTAGTCAAACCTATGATGAAATCATTGAAATTGGTGCTCATAAGGTTAAGGGTGGTATTATTAGTGAAACATTTAGTACTTTCATTAATCCAGGAAGGTCTATTCCTAATAAAATAACAGAACTTACATCAATCACCGATGAAATGGTTAAAGATGCACCAGGGATTGTTGAGGCTTTAAATAACTTTATGGAATTTAGTAAAGGAGCAATATGGGTTGCTCATAATGCGGATTTCGATATTGGTATGATTCATGCAAAGCTTGAACAAAATGGCTTACCTAATCCTAAGATGCCAGGAATTGATACCCTAAATTTATGTCGTGCCTTATATGGTGATGTTTTAAGTAAATTTAATCTTAAGGCTATATGTAAGTTTTTTAAGGTTAAGCAGGAGCATCATCACCGTGCAACTGATGATACAAGAGTTACAGCTGAGTGCTTTTTACAAATTATTAACGATGTTTTAAAAACTGGTATTGTTAACTATAAGGATATAAATTCATTACTTAATAATGGCAAAATGCATAAGCATATAATTCCATCACGAATTAATGTTATTGCTAAAAATCAAGTTGGATATAAAAACATGTATAAGCTTTTATCTGATGCACTTACAACTCATCTTGCCGGTGATGCAAGATTATTGCATTCGGTTTTAGATAAGTATCATGAAGGTGTTCTTACAACATCATCAGGATCATTTGGCGCTGTTTTTGAAAATGCGTTAAATCGCTCAACTCATGATTTAGAGGTTGCAATGGAATCTCTTGATATAATTGAGGTTCAGCCCCTTAAATGCTATAATCATTTAATTGACTTTTTAAATGATGGGCATGATGGTGAGATGATTATTAAAGAAACAATAAAAAAGATTATTAATACAGCAAAAAGCTTAAATAAAATTGTTGTTGCTACAAGTGATGCTTATTATATTGAAGCTGAGCAACAAAAATATCGTGATATATTAATTGCATCTAATCAGGTTGGTGGTGGAGTACATGAACTTTCAAGATATAAGGTTAGTCCAGATGCTCATCTTCGTACAACTGATGAAATGCTTGCTGAGTTTTCTTATTTAGATAAGGATTTGGCATATGAAATTGTCGTAACTAATACTAATTTAGTTGCTGATATGATAGATAGAATTAATTGCTTCCACAAGGAAATGTTTGTTCCTGCTGATGATGAATTTGCTGATCATCCTGATCCAAAATACAGGTATCCTTCAATGATTGAAGAAATGAAGCATGTTGTTGAGGAAAATGTTTTATTAAATTATGGAGAAAATCCTCATCCATTTGTTAGAGCTCGTGTTGATCGTGAGTTAAGATCAATTATTTCTTCAGGATATTATTCGACATACTTTATGGCATATCTAATGGTTAAAGATTCAGTAGATCATGGATACTTGGTAGGATCAAGAGGTTCTGTTGGTTCATCCTTTGTTGCAACAATGATGAATATTACAGAGGTTAATCCACTACCTCCACATTATTTATGCCCAAAATGTAAATTTATGGCGATAAAGTTCTCTGAAGAAGAGGAAGAAAAAATAAATAGCGAAGAGGAACGTAAACTTCAGGATGTGCTAAGAAGTGTTGGTTCGGGATATGACCTTCCTGATATGACCTGTCCGTGCTGTGGAGAGCCTTTAAAGAAGGATGGACATGATATTCCGTTTGAGACATTCCTAGGTTTTAATGGTGATAAGGTACCAGATATCGATCTTAACTTCTCAGGTGAATATCAACCTCGGGCCCATTTATTTGTAAGGCATTTGATGGGGTATGATAATTCATTTAGAGGTGGTACTGTAGCTACAATTGCAGATAAAAATGGATTTGGTTATGTTAAGGCCTATGCGGAAAAGAAGGGCCTTCAAATGAGATCGTCAGAAACTGGAAGAATCGCTACTAATTTAATTGGAATTAAGCGCTCAACGGGTCAACACCCAGGTGGAATCGTTGTTGTACCTAAGCGAATTGATATATTCGATGTAACACCAATTCAATATCCAGCAAATGACGATACTGTTGCATGGAGAACAACACACTTTGATTATCATGCCTTTGAAGATAATCTTCTTAAACTTGATATTCTTGGTCATGATGATCCAACTCTAATTAAATACTTTATGGATATTGTTCATGAACATCAGGACGAATTTCCGTTTAGTGATGCTAGAAAAATCCCTGTTGATGATAAAAAGGTTTTCTCCTTATTTGGTTCAACTGAGGCTATTAATGTAAAGCCAGAAGACATTGATAGTGATGTTGCCTCATATGCTGTACCAGAATTTGGTACTACCTTTGTTCGTCAAATGTTAATCGATACTAAACCAACAACATTTGCAGGGCTTGTAAAAATTTCAGGTCTTTCACATGGTACAGATGTATGGCTTGGAAATGCTAAAGAGCTTGTAAACGGAACTACTGATTATGGTACAATTGGCTTTGATAAGATTATCGGATGTCGTGATGATATTATGGTCGATTTAATGTTTGATGGTCTTGAGCCATTAAAATCTTTTAAAATAATGGAATTTGTGCGTAAGGGTAAGGTTGCAAAAGACCCTGAGACATGGAAGGGCTTTAAAGAAGCTATGATTGAAAAGAAGGTGCCTGAATGGTATATTTGGTCTTGTGAGCAAATTAAATATATGTTCCCTAAGGCTCATGCGACGGCGTATGTTTTAATGGCCCTTCGTATTGCATGGTTTAAGGTTTATAAGCCTGCGATGTTTTATAGTGCTTATTTTTCTAAGCGTGCTAAAGCTTATGATGTTAATGCTTTTTTAGGCGGAGCATTTGCTATTCGTGAAAAAATTCAAACATTATCGGCGATAAAGAGTAAGACAGCTAAGGATGAAGATTTAATAACAGCGTTAGGTGTAGCTCTTGAGGCAGTTGCACGTGGAATCAAATTTTTACCAGTTGACATTAATAAGTCGGATTCATCAACTTTTGTAATTGAAGGAGATCTAGTTAATGGTAATTTACGTTTACCATTCGCAGCAGTTGATGGACTTGGACCTGCCGCTGCAGAATCAATAAAAATTGCTCGAGATGAAAGACCATTTTCATCAAAAGAAGATATGCTTAAGCGTACAAAGCTTAATAAAACATTATTTGATTTATTTGATCAAATGGGTGCATTAGGTGATCTTCCAGAGGCCGATAAAGAAGAAGAAGTTGGGCTATTTGCTTTTCTTTAGTGCTTAAATAAATAATTGTCTTATTTTGTCTTTAAAATTTGTGAAAATAATGTGAATTATAAAAAAATAGGAAAATCAAACTAAGAAATGTTTACTATAGTTAACTTTATGGTATAATAAACTCAAGAAAAGGAGCTTGATATTATGAATAATCCAATGTTTTCAAATATTAATGAAAATCAAGATGCCGTATATTCTAAAAGTGATTGTGCATCATATAAGGGTATTACAATTAAAACCTTAATTTTACTTTTTGTGTCAATTGCATCAGCTGCTGCAGCGATTGCATCTTTGTACACTGGCGTTGGAACAAGTGTTTTGCTTAGCGTTTTAATTGGAAGTGGTATTTTAGGCTTTATTACAGTTTTAATTGGCCGAATGTCGCCTCGTGCTAGTGCTGTTTGTGGTATTTTATATGCAATTGGTGAAGGTGCATTTCTAGGGGCATTGTCTTTATTGCTTAATCTTGTATATGAAGGGATTGCTTTAGTAGCTATTATTTCAACAATTGTTGTTTTTTGTGCAATGCTTGGTGTGTTTGCTTCTGGTATTATTAGAAATAAATCTAAGATTTATAGTTTTACTGTAACTTTAGGCATCAGTCTTATTTTAATGGCTCTTGTAATGCTAATAATGAGCATATTTCCTGTATTTAATTCAATCATGAATAATCTTGGAGTAATGATTGCAGTAGAGGCATTATTTATAATTTATGCCTGTGCAATGCTACTTACTAACTTTAATGAAGCTCAAGAACTGGTAAAAGGCGGTTGTGATAAGAGCTATGAATGGTGCTGTGCATTTGGATTACTTATTAGTATTCTTTATATTTATATTGAAGTTTTAAGATTGCTTTTAATTTTATTCCAAATATTTGGTGATAGAAATTAATTCACTATGGACCTTCGGGTCCTTTTTTTATGGTTAAAGTTCTTAAAAATTTAGCATTAATTTTTTTCTTGCATATAATAGAATGAGGAGGGATAAAAATGAATTATGTTCCACCATACATGAATTACAATCAAAAACAAGGTAATTATGATGGTAATTTAGAAAATCCATTTAAAGAAAATTATTATCAAGAAAATATGGGATGCCCATTTAATGAAAATACAGGTTGTGGAGACTATAAATGCTGTAATCAGGTAGAAGAGTCTTGTCAATTTGTTGATATTCCACATTATGTAAATTATCATACACATAATATAATGAATGTTTATAAAAGACATTTCACAATTCCAACTTGTTCACAATCAAGCGAAGTTAGAGTTTATGACGTTGATGTTCCTTACCAAGTAGGATTTAATGAACCTGGTTTTAATAATTTTTTTATACCATTTAGATAATTATTATCAAGCATTTGCTTGATTTTTTTATTTTATTTGCAAATTTTAGTTTTATAGTATATACTATAGTTAGTTAAAACTAACTGGAGATGATAACATGAAAATAGCGGATAAATGTTTATTTCAAATTATAATTTTTTTAATACTAATGATTTATTGTGCTTTTTGTGCAAAAAGTTTTATTTTTGTAATAATATCAGTAGTGTTATTTATAATTATGGTATTTCTTTTAAGAATAATTTACGTTAATAAGGGAAAAAATAATAAAAGGTGATTTAATGGCTTATATTACCATTAGTATTATTCTTTTAATCCTTTTTCTTGATGTTGGTCTTCAAATAGAGCATAACAATAATACTAAAATATATTTATTAATTTCAAGCCTTAAAATTAAATTAAATTTAAAAAGCTTTGATAGGTTTATTGAAGAGGCATCACATAAAACCTCTAAAGAAAATGTTGATAATTTTAAGAAAAATTTATCTTTAGTTAAACCAATAAAACATATTATGGCGGGAGCTACAATTGATTATATTGATATTATCCGTTTTGATGATTTTACAGATATTAAGCTAATTAGTCCATTTTTAACCTATAATGGATATTATTTAATTAATGATTTAATTAATGAACTGTTTTTTATAGTAAAAAAAAGAAATTACCTATATTATCCTTTTAATGAAAAAAGACTTATTTTTAATTTAAAAGCTCGTATAAATTTATTTAAATTGATAAAAATATTATTACAGGAAATATTTGTAATAATTGGAGGAAAAATATATGAGCAAAGCCGAAGATTTTTTAAAGGTAAGTCTAGAAGAGGCTAATACATTAGCAAGTACAAATAAGGTACTAGGAAGTCCCATTTGTTTAGATGGTGGAAGGATGATTATTCCTTATTCATCAGTTAAGGTATGTCATTTAAGTGGTGGGTCTGAATACGCTTCTAAAAATAGTGAGGCGTTACCATTTGGAGGAATTTCTGGTGGAAATTTCCAAATGGAACCTCGCGGATTTCTCCTGATTGAAAATGATGAAATTAAAACGATTAGCGTTGAAAAAACTCAATTTGAAAAAATTTTACTTGAAGATATTCCAAGCTTAATTAAAAAACTTAAACAAAAATAAAAAGACGAAAATTATTCGTCTTCATTAGCTTCTTCAAGTTCAAAAAGTGGAGTTACATTAGGTAGTTCATCATACATTTTATCGGTAAATAAAATACCATCTAAATGATCATATTCGTGTTGGAATACAACTGCAGGATAGCCTTCAAGCTCAATTGTTTTAAATTGAAGCTTTTTATTGATAAAGTCGTAGAAGTAGCCTTTTGCAATTATTCTATAATTTCTTGGCGTAACCCCTGTTGTTTCGCGATCAACACTTAAGCAGCCTTCACCACCTGGTAGATAGGTTAATTCTTTTGACCTTGAGATTATTTTAGGATTTACAACAGATAAAGAATAGTGCTTATTGTTATCAAGAAAGTCATTAAATTCCACAGCAAACATTCGTTTATTCTGCCCAACCTGAGGTGCTGCAATTCCGACCCCGGGTCTAATTTTATATTTTTTAACAAGGTCATCTATTTGTGAGACAACAACGTATTCATGAAGTCCAGATAGTAATTCTAAGTCACTTGATAAAAGTGGTATTTGAACCTCCTTTGATACATTTCTTAAAATTTGATTTCCTTCTTTTACGATATCTTTATTTAAAAACATAATTATCACCGATAATCATTATATCATAAATTTTAGAAAAATCTACTAGTACCAAGCTGAAGCTCCGATGATTACAAGAAGAATGAAAAGTACAAGAATTAAAGCATAACCATAACCACGATTATTTTGGTAAGGTGTTTGCATTCCGCAACAGCCTTGAGGCATTCCGTAATAATACAATTGCTTCACCCCCTTCGCTATATCATATGTTTTTTGATATGTTTTGACTAGACTTTAATCATTATATTGAATTTCGGGTTCATATCTTTCATCTGGTCTTAATCCTAAGAATGATTCAACCCTTTTGAGCCTGTTGTTCAGGTTTTTTGTTTTTCGATTTAAGGAATCAATTTCATAATAAAGACGGTCAAGCATTTGTCCTTCAAAGTAGTAAGGATTTGGCTCAGCCATATTTTTTCTAAACATATACTCACCACCATTAGATTATGAGAAAAATAGGATTTTGCCATAAAATAAAGAAAAAAAGCTTAAAAAAAAGTTTTATATGTTATAATGTCACTAAAAGGTTAGTGATATTATGATTATTTTAGTAGGCCCATCAGCCTCAGGCAAAACACAAATTGGTTATTCACTCAAAAAAATATACGGATTAGAGAAGGTTGTTACATATACAACAAGACGCATGCGATCAGGTGAGGTTAATGGTATAGATTATCATTTTATTACTAAAGATGAATTTTTACGTCTTGAAAAAGAAAATTTTTTCTTTGAATATGTTTGCTATAACGAGAATTATTATGGGACAGCTATTAATTCTTTAAATGACAATAGTTATTTAATTTTGGAGCCAAATGGAATGAAAAGGTATTTATCATCAAAACTTGATTTAACTATTTTTTATTTAGATTGTAGTGAAGAAGTTAGATTTAAAAGAATGATCATGCGTCATGATGGTGCTTCAAATGCCCAAAAAAGAATCGAAATAGATAGACAAATTTTTAATGATGAAGTTAAATTACATGCAAATTATCTTGTGGATGTTTCTCAAAAAAGCGTTGATGAAATTGCAAAAGAAATTTATTGTTTATGTCAAAAGTAAGTATTTCTGCATATATTAATGGTAGGAAGTGACTAAATGGACCTCGATAAGTTTAAAGAATACATTAAGGAGCATCCGCTTCTTAAGGATGAGGTGTTAACTCATAAAAGAACTTGGCAAGAAATTTATGAAGCTTATACATTATCTAGCGATGATCCATTTCCTGATTATAAGAAAAAGGAAATTAGGCTTGACTTAGAAAAAGAAATAAAACAAGAGGAAAAAAAAGAAGAGAAAGCCAAAACAGACTCACCTGAAGATATGATAAAAAATGTACTTGGTTATGTTAAAAAAATTGATCCAGATAATATAACTAAATATGTTACTTCAATTCAAAAGGTTCTTGAGCTTTTAGCTTCCTTTGGTGCAGGTGCCACGGCTGCTTCAGCATCAAAGAAGAATACGACGGATCCATTGTTTGATAGAAAGTTTGATGATTGGTATTAACGAATACGAATTCTATGCATTTTTGTATAATAATCAAGGATATTTAAATTATTTACGATATCATCCTAAATGGTATAAGATTTTATATTATGAGCATAATTATGATGAATTTATTAAGGTAGCTAAAGTTGAACTTCATGATAAATTAACGGATAAGCTTGAGGGCTTAAAAAGAAACATAAGTTTATTTAAAACTCTAAATTCGTATTTAGATAAAAAATAAATTGTGGTATAATTAGCATATGAATAATATTATATATGATGATTTAGACAACTTAATATCAGAAATTATAGCCTCTACTGATTTTTTGAGGCTAAAAGAATTAAAAAAAATAATTGATGAAAAATATAAAAAAGAAATTTGGACTTTTAAACGTGCAGAATCAATTTATAATGATGCATTACCAAATAAAAACTATTATAAGGATTTTGATAAGATAAGTCTTAATTTAAGTAATGCAAAAAATGTTTTATATTCGATGCCAGAAGTAATAGAATATAAAATATTAGAAGAAAAAATTAATAAAATGCTCATTTCTTTATCAAATGATATCGCAAATATAATGTCTAATAAGTTTAAGAAGAAAAAAATTATAGGTTAGGTGAAAATATGACAGTAGAAAGACAAGGCTTAGTAATATACTATAATAATGATGCGACAATTAAATATTTAAGAAAGGATATTCGGATTCATTATCTTTCTAAAAAAAATGGCTATGCAGTTGTTTATTATAATAAATCACATGAAGATGATATAATGAAAAGTTTAAAAACTAATCAGGGAATTGCGAAGATTGAAAAAAGTAATCTTCAATATGATTTGTATTCCTTTAGTGAATAGAGAATATAATATAGGAAAAAAGGTTTACAAGGCTATTGTAAGCTTTTTTTGTATATTTATAGATTGCCAAACATAAAGTAATTATAGGTGGGTACAATGGATTATTTTATTATTGGTATATTAGGCTCAGGAACAAAGGCTTTAGCCTCACTATTGATACAAATGGGAAATAAGGTTTGTGGAGTTGATAAAAAAGAAGCCATTAATGATTATAAAGGAAAATTAAAAGTATTTGATATAAATTATTTTAAGCCTATAAAAAAATATTTCTATATTTATGGTAATGCATTTAAGGATCATCCCTTAACAATTCTAATTAAAAACCTTGGTTATGATATTTTAAGCTATAAAGAGATGGTAAATAGTCTTTCTTTTCAAACTAAAATTCAAATATCAGCTTCTCATGGTAAGACGTTTACAACAGGTCTTTTGGCTCATCTTTTAGCCTCATCTTGTCTTATTGGTGATGGCACTGCTAAATATCAAAATGATTTAGAATTTGTATACGAGGGGTGTGAATATCAAAATACGTTTTTAAGTTATTATCCTAATATGTTAATAATTTTAAATGTTGACTATGATCACGTCGATTTTTTTAAGACAAGGGAAGAATACTTTGAAGCATTTAAGAATGCTGCAGCAAATGCGTCATCCTTAATTATTGAAGCTGACATTGACATAAATCATCCTAATAAGCATACCTTTTCTTTATCTAATAAGAATGCAGAGCTATATGGAAATATTATATTTCAAAATAATTTATACTCGATCATTAAATTAGCCTACAAAGGAATTTCAAAGGAATTTAAATCTCCTTTTATTACTAAATATGAAAATGGGAATTTGTTAGGAGCAATCCTAGCATCTTTATTGCTAGGAAGGCATTTAGAGGAGATTGTTGGACGGTTGAAAAGCTTTAAAAGACCTAAAAGAAGAATGAATGTAAGAGTTATTAAAGGTAAGATATTAGTTTTGGACTATGCTCATCATCCGACACAGCTTAAGGCGTTATATGAATATGTTAATAATAGCTATCCTAATATGAAGAAGACGATTATTTATGAGGGACATACCTTGTCTAGAAGCCTTTATTTTAAAGAAAAATATAAAGAAATGTTAGGACTGTTTGATGAAGTATACTTATATCCTATTTACTATGCTAGAGAAGAAAGAAGTAGTAAAGAAAGGGAGTATTATAAATATTTAAGATATTCTAAATATACGGTAAAAAAAATAATAAAAAAAATTAAAAATGAAAAGCAAATTATAATATTTGCAGGTGCTGGGAAAATAGATTTAGAATTTGAAAAAGTTTATAGAATTATTCTAAATGGTAATGTATAATAAGGATGTAACATTAATGATTTTATAATGAGGAGGAATTATATGATTAAGCAAATTATTAATAAAATAAAAGAAGCTGCTATTTCGGTTTTGCCGATTTATTTATTAATTTTAATTATTAATTTTACACCACTTGTAACATTATCTGCCTATGAAATTACTATTTTGTCTATTAGTACTATTTTTTTAATTATTGGTATGGCCCTTTTTAATTTAGGCGCTGATATTGCGATGACTCCAATGGGTAAGGCGATTGGTGTTGGTATTACTAAGCAGGGTAAGCTTGTTGTGTTACTTGTTGTAGTTTTTGTACTGGGATTTTTAATAACGATTGCTGAGCCGGATTTAACAGTCTTAGCTAATCAAACAAAAGAGGTTATAAATTCAACCTTACTTACAATGTCAATTGGCATTGGTGTTGGTTTGTTTTTGGTTTTTGCAACATTAAAAGTTGTTTTTAAACTTGATGTTGGTAAACTATTATCATATTTTTATATGGTTTTGTTTGCTATTGTTATTATGGTTATATTAAGCGGAAACGAGTCAATTTTAGCTTTAGCCTTTGATAGTGGTGGTGTAACAACCGGGCCTATTACGGTTCCCTTCTTAATGGCTTTAGGAGTTGGTGTATCATCATTACTATCTAAAAAAAGTGATAAGGATGCATCATTTGGATTTATTGCTTTAGCTTCCATTGGCCCTATTATTGTTGTTTTATTATTATCTATTTTTACTAAAGGAGAATTAAGCTATAAGCTTCCTGATTATAGTGTTTCTCAAAACTTTGCATCAGCCTTTGGCGTATCTATGCTTCATTCTTTATATGAGGTTGGGCTTCCTCTTCTTATGATTTCTATCTTTTTTTTAATTTGTAATTTCTTTGTTCTACATCTAAATTTAGCTCGACTTAAGAAGCTAGCTGTTGGCTTATTATATGCTTATTTTGGACTAGTTTTATTCCTTAGTGCTGTAAGTACTGTATATATGCCGATAGGCTTTAAAATTGGTACATCGATTGCTTCTTACTCTAAAGTATGGCTTGTAATATTTGGCTTTTTAATTGGTGCTCTTACAGTGCTTGCTGAGCCTGCAATTCATGTTTTAAATAATCAGGTTGAAGAAATAACACAGGGCCTTGTCAAGAAAAAATCAATGCTTGTTGCTTTAACCATTGGAGTTGGAGTGGCAATTTTACTTTCAATGATTCGTATTATTTTTAATTTTAGTGTGTTATATTATTTAATTCCTGGTTATTTAATTTGCTTGGGATTAACTTTATTTGTTCCTAAAATTTATACGGCAATTGCTTTTGATAGTGGTGGTGTAGCATCTGGTCCTTTAACCTCAAGCTTTATTTTACCTCTTTCAGTTGGTGCTTGTGTTGCCATAGGAGGAGAAGCGTCTGTTTTACAAAATGGTTTTGGTATTGTAGCGATGGTTGCGATGGTGCCGCTTATTGCCATTGAATCATTAGGTCTTGTTGCAATTATTAAGGACAAGCATCGTATTAAGAAAGCTACAAAACGTATAGTTAATGAAAATGATGATATTATATTTGAGTTTTTAGGAGGAAAAGAAAATGGTAGATAATATTGCACCTAAGGGGTTAAAGGTTTTGTTTACAATTATTCCTCATGGTAAAAAGGAAGTATTTATGGATTTAATTGAATCATTTGATTCGAATGCTCAAATGTGCTTTTATTCTAAAGGAACAGCTTCAAATGATTTACTTAATTTGCTAGGTCTTCTTAATAACCAAAGAGATGTTATTGTTAGTATTTTAAGAGAAGATAAAGTAGGCGATTGTATTTTAGCCATTGAGGATAAGCTTAATAGTTTTAAACATGAAAAAGGAATTTCTTTTGCAATTCCGTTTGAATCCTTGATTGGTAATACTAATTATCTAATGCTTGCTAATTTATAGGAGGTTATTATGAAATTATCATTAGTTGTAATTGTTGCAAATGGCGGATGTGCTGATGAAATAATGGAGGTTATTAAGCTTGATGGTGCTAGAGGTGGTACCATTATAAATGGTAATAGTAGTGTTTCTACAAATGCTGAAAAGCTTTATGGTATTTCTATTCATAAGGAAAAGGATTGTATTTTAGTTATCGTTGATTCAAATATAAAAAATAAAATATTAAAAAGTGTTTATGACCTAAATCAGGCACATAATTTGGGAGCAATTGCCTTCTCAATGCCTATTTCGGATGCTTCTGAAAATCTTTTGAAGCAATATTCACCAGAAGAAGAGTAAAAAGGATGATTGAGTTCATCCTTTTTTTCAAAAGAACATTTATGAAAGCAATTTTCAGCAAACGCTTTCAAAAAAATGTTGAAAACCGTTTTCATACGTGATATACTAATGATATAGATTTTGAATTTATGAGGTGATAAGAATGTCAAATGCTACAATTTATGATGTTGCTGGTAAAGCTCAGGTTTCTCTTGCAACTGTATCAAGAGTTTTGAATAATCCTGACAAGGTTAATGAATCAACAAGAGAAAGGGTGCTTGCCGTTATAAAAGAATTGGGATATCGTCCTAACGCTATTGCGAGAGGTTTAGCATCTCGTAAAACGACTACTGTTGGTATTGTTTTATCTGATGTTACAAGAGCGTCAACCTCTCAACTTTTAGGTGGTATTATTGATATTGCTAAAAAGTATAATTATTCAGTTAAATTATTTTCAATAACTGGGGAGCTTGATTTGGAAGAAACAATTAGAACTGTAGTTTCTGAGCAGGTTGATGGCATCCTTTTCTTAGATGACGAGCTTGCTGCTGAACAAATGGAAAATATTCGTAAGCAATTTAGTGATGCAAACATTCCTATGGTTTTAACAAATGTTTTACTAGATAATCCTGAAGTGCCTAGTGTAACCGTAGATTATAAAGAGGCAGCATATGATATTACTAAAAAGCTTATTAATGCAGGTAGAAATGATATCTATCTTCTTTCAACTGTAAGGAGATATTCTGTTAATGAGGAAAAGGAAGCAGGTTATATTGAGGCTATGAAGGAAGCTGGCCGTGAGCCAAAGGTATTTAAAACAAGCGGGGATATTCAAATTAATACAGCTCATTTCGAAGAATACTTTAAATCTAATAAGGTTGACGCAGCCATTGCTGTAAGAGATAGTATTGCGGTATCATTCATGAATGTTATTGAAGATTTAGGATTAAATGTTCCAACTGATTGTGCAGTTGTAGGATTTCAAAATACTAAGTATGCTAAATTATCAAGACCTACTTTGACTTGTGTTGATACACCAGTATATGATATCGGTGCGGTTGCGATGCGTCTTTTAACAAAGATTATGACAAATGAGGAAGTAGATAATACTAAAATTAAGCTTCCTTATACAGTAATTAGAAGAAAATCAGCTTAAGACTTGACAGTCTTAGCTTTTTTCTTTATAATGTAGGCAACTTAACTGATGAAAAGAACTTAGTAAAGAACTAGTATTTATATTAGAGAAATCCTGGCTGGTGAAAAGGATGAGGACTAGTTGCTTGAATTACAATCTTGGAGGTTAGACGTATGCCTGCGTTAAAGGTTTGAGGTGCAGAATCGTTGATTCTGAACTAAGGTGGTACCGCGATATATTCGTCCTTAGATTGAGGGCGAATTTTTTTTATTTTTAGGAGGAAAAATTATATGGGTATTTATGAAGAACTTGAATGGCGTGGTTTAATTAAGGATGTATCTGATCCTTCATTAAAAGAAAAACTTAATAAAGGTGGAATGACTTTTTATATTGGTACAGACCCAACCGGTGATTCCCTTCACATTGGTCATTTTTCAAGCTTTTTAATTTGTAAAAGATTAAAAGATGCTGGTCATCATCCTATTTTACTTGTTGGTGGAGGAACTGGCCTTATAGGAGACCCTAAACCAGATAGTGAAAGACCGATGATTACTTATGAACAAGTAAACCACAATTTTAATTGCTTAAAGGCTCAAGCAGAAAAGCTATTTGGCTTTGAGGTGGTAAATAACTATGATTGGCTTAAGAATATTTCATTTATTGATTTTTTAAGAGATTATGGTAAATTCTTTAATGTTAATTATATGCTTCAAAAGGATATTATTGCTCGTCGTTTAGATGAAGGAATTACTTATACTGAATTTTCATATATGATTATGCAAGCAATGGATTTTTGGTATTTGAATAAGCATCGAAATGTTGAACTTCAGGTTGCAGGACAAGACCAATGGGGAAATATTACAGCTGGTATTGAGTTAATTCGTCGTAAAGAGGGTAAGGAGGCTTATGGCTTTACAATGCCTCTTTTAACTAAGAGTGATGGTACTAAATTCGGTAAAACTAATGGTAAGGCTATTTGGCTTGATATTAATAAAACCTCTGCTTACGAAATGTATCAATTCTTTATCAATTCAGAAGATACTAAGGTAATAGATTATTTGAAGTTCTTAACATTTCTTTCTAAAGAGGAAATCGAAGAACTAGATAAAAAGAACCAAGAGGCACCTCATTTAAGAGAAGCACATCAAGCTTTAGCTCGTGAAGTAATTACGTTTATTCATGGTCGTGATGCTTATGATGAGGCTGTAAAGATTTCACATGCCTTATTTAGCGGTGATATTAAAGCCTTAACTGCAAAAGAAATTGAAATGGGCTTTGGTGATTTGCCATCAATTAATTTACATGATAATTTAACTTTAGTTGACGCTTTAATTGAGGCTTCACTTGCTAAAAGTAAGCGTGAAGCACGTGAATTTATTCAAAATGGTGCTGTAAGCCTTAATGGCGATAAATGCCAAGATCTTGAGCATATTTTAAGTACGTCCGATGCAATTGAGGGTAAATTCATTGTTATCCGTCGTGGAAAGAAGCTATATGCACTAATTAAATGTTAATTGAGGGATTAATTTCCCTCTTTTTTCATATTTTAAATACTTTTCTTATAAAATTAATTGGTGAGAATTATAAAAACGATTAACTATGATATTATTAAAAATAATTTAGCCCGTCTTTCTTTAAATACCTTACTTGTTCTAAAGGATGATGCTTATGGATGTGACTTGAAAAAGGTTTTAGCTATTTCTTATCAAATGGGCTTTCGTTTTTTTTGTGTTTTAAATGCTATTGATGCAAACTATATTGTATCTAAATATAGTGATTCATATGTTCTCATTTTAGGAAAAGAAAAAACAATATCTATAACAAAAAGAGTTTTTTTAACAGTAGAGGGTGAGTCTGATTTTTCTTTTTGTAAAAAATATAATATGCCTTTTCATTATAAGATAAAAAGTAAAATGAATCGGTTTGGTAATAAAATAGATGATAATATTGTTAAAAATGATTTGTGTATGGGAATATATGTGCATATTGGTTATTATGATAAGAATAAAATCAAACAAGAAATAAAAGCTTTTTCTAATCAAATAACTAATATTAATCATAAGCTTATTCATCTCGGAGGTTCTCATCTTAAGGGTACTTTAGATAATATATCTTTAAGAGTAGGAATGGCGATTTACGATGGTGCAATTAGTCTTTTAGGAAAAATTGTTAAGGTCTTTAAACTTAAAGCAAATGAATCCTTAGGATATAATGATTCTTATATTGCTAAAAAGGATATTTTAGTTGGCATTGTAGATGTTGGCTATAATTCGGGACTTAGTAGTTATTTGCATCACAAGGTATTTATAAAAAATAATTATTATAAAATGATTGGAATTAAATGTATGGACTTTAGTTTTATTGAAATAGATGGTAAAATAAAAGTAGGAGATGAGGTTGAGCTTTTAGGACCTCATTTAAAGATCGAAGAACTTGAGAAAAAAGAGAACAAATCAAGGTACGAGCTATATGTGAATTTGAAATAGTTATATGCAGGTGAAAATATGTATTATGTTTTATTTAATCCTAAATCAGGAAATGTTAAAGAAAAAAGCTTATTAAGATTAGAAAAATATTTTAAAAAAAGAAATTTGAATTATAAGATGTTAAATTATCTTGATTATAGTTTTGAGGATATAGATGTTTTAACAGAAAAAGATTTTTTAGTTTTAGCTGGTGGTGACGGCACAATCAATCATTTTCTTTCCGAAGAAAAAAGAGATAAAATTAAAGCTAAAATATTGTTATATAAAGCTGGAAGTGGTAATGATTTTGCAAGAGAGCATAAGGGTTTTTTAGTTGATATAACAGAAGAGCTAAAAAAAGCCCCTTATTATCTTATAAACGATAACAAGCACTATTTTATTAATGGTGTTGGTATGGGAATCGACGCGGCTGTATGTGATGCAGTTAATCTTCATAAGGATGGTAGTTATTTTAAAACCGCTGTTAATATTTTTAAAACATTTAAGCCCTATGTCCTTAAAATTATAGTTGATGGAAAGGAATATATTTATAATGATGTTTTCTTTTTTGTCGCAATGAACGGAAAGTATATTGGAGGAGGAATGAAAATAGCTCCTGAGGCTAACAGAAATGATGATATTTTAGAAATATATATTATTAAAGCTAAAAGCTATAAAAAAATTATTCCTGTATTTCCGCTTATTTATTTAGGGCTTCATAAAATAGCAAGAAGTAATGTTGTTCATCTAAGAGGTAAAAATATAAAAGTTTCTTTAAGTGAAAAGCAAATGATGCAGGCTGATGGTGAGGTTGTGCATGACCTGTCAAATATTGAAATTCACTCTAATTAGCTTGGGGACCTTTTATTATTTCATTTTCATTAACATTATGTAAAACGGTAGCGTTGGCGCCGATTTTAGCATTTTTTCCAACCCGTATATTACCAAGAATTACTGCGTGACATCCGATTATGACATTGTCTTCAATGGTTGGATGTCTTTTTTCTTTAGTGTTTTTATTTGCTCCGAGTGTTACTCCGTGATAAATAGTGACGTTATTGCCAATAATGGATGTTTGACCTATTACAACACCAAAGCCATGATCAATAAAAAGATTTTTACCAATTTTAGCACCAGGATGAATTTCAATTTGATAGTGATGCTTACAAAAAGAGGTAAGTAAAAAGGCTAGAAAGAAGAAATGCATTTTATAAAAGAAATGAGCTATTTTATAAATGAATAAGGCTTTAATACCTGGATAAAATAAAATTGCAAATAAAAAATTATGATAAGCGGGGTCTCTTTCCTTAATTGATTTAAAATAATTCATAATTACACCTATAATATAGTATATGAAATTTTATTCACAATGTTAATCTCGAAAAAATAAAATTAATAATCAAAATAATGATATTATACATGAATTATATTCGATACAAAGCACACCTAATTCATTTTTTAATTTCAAAAGCAAGGCATCTTGAATTGAAATTAAAATCATTAAAAATGGCACAATACTGAATTTAATGCAATTCTATCAAAAAAAATAGCAACATAAAATGCAGTGATAACGTTTTCATAGAAGAAAAAATAAAATAATAGTTGAAATGAATTAATCTTTGTTGTATTATAATGACAACAAAAACAAAGAAGGAGCGGATAGCATGAAGAAAGTTTTAGTTAAAAAGTTTTTAGCTGCAGGTTTGGTTGCAACTGCAGCGTTAGGATTTACATCATGTAAAAAAGATGCCGAGGATCCTAAAGAGTACACTTATAGAACATCTACAACTGTATCTCCATCAAATTGGAATGAATTAACATATCAGGACAATAATGATACACAAATTATGAATTATTTGAAAAGTTCATTTTTCGAGTTTAATTATAAATTTGATTCAGATGGAAATGTTACTGATGATTACACTGTTGAGTATAGTGCAGCAACTGCGCTAAGGGATGTAACAAGTACCTATGCGGGAAACAATAAATATAATGTTCCAACAACTGCAAGCAAGGGTTATGCATATGAGATAACACTAAGAAATGATTTGAAATGGAATGATGGTACAGCAATTAAGGCTGAAGATTTCGTTTATTCAATGAAAGAACAGCTTAATCCATTATTTAAAAATTTTCGAGCTGATTCATTCTATAATGGATCAACTGTAATTGCTAATGCAAAGGGCTATGCATACCAAGGAAGTAAAGGTGTATATGGTGGAGACACTGCTTATGGAACTTATTCTGAGGATCTAGATTCTAAGCTTGTTTGGCAACTTGGGCCTAAAAAGGATAACCAAGAAGGTGTTGGAAGCTTTAGAAGTAGTTTTGGTTTATCTGCAAAGTATGATCTTGCAACAACTGTTGCAGCTTTAGCAAATTATGGTTTTGATGCAACTGTTTTAACAAACATGGAAGGAAAAACAATTGCAGAGATTAAAGCTGATGCAACAATGAAAGCACAACTTGATAAGTATGTTACTTGGTGGGAAGAAGGAAATGATGGTATTCTTGATGTTACTGTAGTTGACTATACATTCCCAGAAGTTAATTTTGAAAATGTAGGTATTTTTGCAAGTGGTGATTACAAATTAGTTGTTGTTCTTGATAAGGCTTTAAGCCTATTAAACGATGATGGATCATTATCATATAAGGCTGCTTATAATTTTGATAGCTTACCTCTTGTAAAGAAGGATTTATATGAAGCAAATAAGGTCGCACCTAGTGGTGCAAATGCACTTTGGACTTCAACATATAATTCATCAGTATCTTCATCAGCAAGCTGGGGTCCTTATACTTTGACAGCATTCCAAGCAGGAAAGAATTATGTTCTTGAAAAGAATCCTAATTGGTATGGTTATAGTGATTCAAAGTATGATGGCCAATATCAAACAAATAAAATTGAGTGTGAAACACTTGATAGTTATAATTCACAATTGATGAAGTTTAATGCTGGTGAAATTGATGATATCGGAATTGATTCTTCTGTAGCTGCAGATTATAAGAATTCTGAACAAGCAATTTTCACACCTGGTGATTTCGTACAATCATTACAATTACAATCTAATGCTGAGGCTTTAAAGAATAATCAAAGTGCCGGTATAAATAAGTATATACTATCTTATAGTGATTTCCGTAAAGCATTGTCATTATCAATTGACCGTGCAGCATATACTGCAACTTGCACAACAAGCTCAAAAGCTGGATATGGTTTATTCAACTCAATGCATTATTATGATATTGCAAATGGATCAACAAAGGCAGATGGTGGAGTTTATAGAAATACAATTCCTGCTATGAAGACTTTACTTGATTCATATGGTGTTTCTTATGATGCATCAAATGAAGAAGATATTAAGGCTAAATATAAGACTGTAACTGGATATGATTTAGATCAAGCGAAGAAGTTATTTGAAAAGGCTTATAAAGAGGCTTTAGCAAATGGCGATATTTTAGCAACAGATAAGATTGTTCTTAAATATGGTACTTCTGCAGATACTGAAGCAGTACAAAGAATGTTTAAATTCTTTGATAATGCATTCAAAGAGGCTGTAAAAGGTACTAGTCTTGAAGGAAAGCTATCACTTGAATTTGATGCAAGTTATAGTACAAAATGGGCTGATGAATTTAAAGCTGGTTCATATGAAATTTGTGCCGGTGGTTGGACTGGTGCAGCTTGGGATCCAGGATATTTCTTACTTGCTTATCTATCTCCAGATTATATGTATTCAAAAGCATGGGATACTTCAACTGAAACAATGACATTCACTATGCCTGGTAAATATATTAAGGAAACAAGTACTACAATTAAGGGCTTAGAAGTTGGTAAAGACTTTACTTCAACAATGCCATTAATGGACTGGTATAATCTTCTTAATGGTGAATGGGGAGATGGCTTCATGGAGTCAGATGGACGTGTATTATTAATTGCAGCACTTGAAAAAGCAATTCTTGAAAAATATTACACAGTTCCAGTTGCAAATCAATTTAGTGCTTCAATGATTTCTTATAAGATTGAATATAAGTCAAGAAATTATAATACATTTATGGGTTATGGTGGAGTAAGATATATGACTTATAATTATACTGATATGGAATGGAATAATTATGTAAAGAGCCAAAATGGTTCAATTAACTATAAAGGCTAATTAATTATTTAAATTAATTGATATTACTTAGTGGGGCAGGTATAATATACTTGTTCCACTATATTGTTTTAAAAAGAAAGGAGACGATATATTATGTATATGTTTAAATATATAATGAAGAGACTAGGACTATTATTAATGACATTCGTAATTATTGAAATAATATGCTTTGTTTTAATTAAATTACTGCCAATAACAATATCCCTAGCACCTGGTCAGGATAGAGCAATATTGGAAGCTCAGCTACAAGCAAGAGGCTATTATGATCCTATTCCAGTTCAATTGATTCATTATGTTAAAAGAGTTTTTCAAGGAGATTTTGGTGTTGGTGTAAACCTTGCGGAATATAGAAATAAGCCGGTATGGGATGTGTTTATTTCAAAATTACCTCCAACAATTTTAATTAATGTATATTCCTCAATTTTTGCAATTCCTCTTGGTATTGGATTTGGAATTTTAGCAGCCTTGAAAAAGAACAAATGGCAAGATCATACCATAAGTACTTTGGTTATGCTTGTTATTTCAGTACCATCTTTTGTTACAGCCTTTATTATTCAATATTTTATGTGCTTTAAATGGGGCTGGTTTCCAATAACAATGAATCCTGGTACAAAATATTTTTCATGGTCAATGTTTAAATCAATGCTTCCCGCAGTTATTTGCTTATCATTTGGTTCAATTGCAGGATATGCTAGATTCACAAGAGCTGAATTAACAGAAGTTTTAACTAGTGAGTATATGCTTCTTGCAAGAACAAAGGGTCTAACAAAAGCTCAGGCTACAGTTCATCATGCATTAAGGAATGCGATGGTTCCAATTTTCCCATCTATCGTTGGTGAATTCATATCAGTATTAAGTGGCTCTTTGATTATTGAAAAAATATTTTCAATTCCTGGAGTTGGTGGATTATATTTAAGTGCAATTAATTCACAGGATTATGATTTTTTCATGTTACTTTCGGGATTTTATATTTTAATTGGATTAGTAGCTTCAATTGTTATTGATTTGAGTTATGGAATTATCGATCCAAGAATTAGAATGGGGGCAAAGTAAAAATGAAACCAGAAGAATATGTAATTGAAAAAGATAAGTTTGTTTTTGCTGATCCTGATAGAAAAATTTCTGATAAAGAGCTTGCAACAAAGCCTGTAGGATATTTTAAGGATGCACTTAATCGTTTTACTAAAAATAAAGCTTCTATAGTAGCCTTCTTTATCATCGTTTTCTTAATTTTATTTGCTTTGTTTGGCCCAATATTTACTAAATACACAGTATCATATAATGATGCAAGAATGAGCTATTGTCTTCCTAAAAGTAAATTATTTTCTAAAATGGGTATTTGGGATGGTACATCAAAAAAGGATACTTTACAATATGATTTTTATTTGAATTATGCAATTGGTGTAGAAACAGGACACAATGCTGTTAAAAATCAAGAATATGAAACATATACAACTTTAAATCCAGCGAAAAAAGAAGTAACACATTATGTATATCGTCTAGATTCATATTATAAATTAGGCGTTGTTTATATGGATTTAAGTGAGAGTGAATATAAGCAGATTCAAGCTTATCAAAATGAAACTAAAAAACAAGTTATTTATCCAATGACTGATGAAGAATTAAGACCTCAAAACATTAAAGATGAAAATAATGCTAATTATTGGTTTAAGACTAAGGATGTTTCAGGAAATTCAGCACCAGTATTAGATTCTAATGGAAACTATATTAATATTTATTTAAAAAATTATGCTGATGATGATTATAATAGTTTAAGAATTAGTGGTGATGATGGTACTTATGCCTATGCAACTAAAAATCAAACTGGCTATAGTGTTAGAATAAGCTACTATGATTACTATGTATATTATCATTCATATGTTTTAAAGGATGGTATAACAGAACCTTCTTTCTTATTTGGTTCAACTCATTCAGGACAAGATATTTTCACTTGTTTAGCTCATGGTGCAAGATTTAGCTTCTTACTTGCTATTTGTATTTCCGTTGTTAACCTTTTTGTAGGTGCTATTTATGGTGCAATCGAAGGATATTATGGAGGAAAGATTGACTTAATAATGGAACGTATTGTAGAAATTCTAAGTGCAGTTCCATTTATGGTAGTAATTACACTATTGAAATATCATATGGGAACATCAAGTCAGGTTCTTGTATTGTTTATTGCATTCTTTTTAACCGGATGGATTGGTATGGCAAGTAGAACGCGTATGCAGTTTTATCGTTTTAAAAATCAAGAATATGTTTTAGCAGCACGAACTTTAGGAGCAAGTGATGCAAGAATTATGTTCAAGCATATATTTACAAATGCTATTGGTACTCTTATTACTAGCTGTGTATTAATTATTCCAAGTACAATTTTCTCAGAAACAAGTCTTAGTTATTTAGGAATTATTAATTTGAATACAGGTAATTTAACTAGTATTGGTACCTTACTTGCAAATGCTCAACCATACTTGTCTTCATATCCATATATGATTGTTTTCCCAGCTGTATTTATTTGTTTATTGATGCTAAGCTTTAATTTATTTGGTAATGGCTTAAGAGATGCATTTAATCCATCACTTAGAGGATCGGAGGAATAAAATTATGAATAAGAAAATTGAAGTTAATAATTTACAAATTTCCTTCCGTACCCAAAATGGTAGCGTAAAGGCTGTTAGAAATATATCATTTGATTTGAATGAAGGTGAAACACTTGCCATTGTAGGTGAATCAGGCTCAGGTAAATCAGTAACCAGTAAAGCTATTATTGGTATTTTAGCACCTAATGCTAGTGTCGATGGTGGAGAAATTATTTACGATGGTCATGATTTGCTTAAAATAAGTGAAGAGGATTTCCACAAGATTAGAGGTAACAAAATCTCAATGATTTTCCAAGATCCTATGTCTAGTTTAAATCCAATTATGAGAGTTGGTCGTCAATTAACGGAAGCGATGATTTATAATGCTAAGTCAACAGCTAAAAGTTCACGAAAATCTTTTAATAAAACACTACATTATTTAAATGAAAACTTAAATAAGGTCTTTTCTTCACCTGAAGAGATTGAACAAAATAATAAGATGTGTAAAACGTTTGATGGTTTTTGTATTGAATCGACTCGAATCGAATTAGCATATAACAATGCATGTTCAAATTTGCTTGGCCTTGTTACAAGTATTGATGGCTATTTATTTTTAATCGATAAGAAACAACCAATTAATATTATTAAAAGCTTAAAGGCAATAAAAAAACAGTTAAAGGGAACAAAAAATGAATTTTTAGTTTCTGAAGAAAAAATTGATGAGTATTCATTAGCTATTGATTCATTATGTGAAACTTATACTGAACATGATGATTATGCTGCTGTTATTGACTTGATGACAAATATTAAGGAATATTTAGAGAAGGTTGAAAATGCAACAAAGCCTAATTTCTTTACGCTAGGATATTATCGCTATAAAAATAAAGAAAGTGATATTTCTAGCTATTCAATTGAAGAATTGAATAAAATGACGCGTAAGTACATCGATGATGATTTCATGCTACATTTTCTTGAAAAAACAGCTAAAGCTATGGAATATAGTAATGCAAATGCTCTTGAATTAAAGAAAAATGCATTAGAAAAGGCTAAATTATTCTTGACGCTTGTTAGTGGAGATTTAACAAACAAAAAAGAAATTTTTGAAGCTGATATTGAACTATATCAAAGCGTTTATGCGGCTATCGATAAGCTTGAGCTTGTGAAGGATAGTGCACAATATTCCTTTAGAGATGCAAGTAAATCTTTACTACATCGATATTATGAAGCACTTATAACTAATCCTAAAAATGAGAAGAAGCATGAGCGTCAATTAGCTAAATATAATAAACTTGTCGAAAATGGAAAAAAGCCTACTTGGAAAGTTACACCACCTATGCTTGTTGATTTAAAGCTTGCACAAGAAAATATTATAAATTTAGTTAAACGTTTAATTGAAAGTCTTGAAAATGATTTTACTCGTGCTAAGAAAAATTATAATGAGGTTGCGATTGCCTTAGTTGATGAATTTAAGGCTGAGGCTGCTAAGGTTGTATATAAAGTTACTAAGAAAATGGCCAAAGCACAAGCAATTAAACTTCTTGAGGAAGTTGGTATATCTGAACCAGCTATACGTTATAAGCAGTATCCATTTGAGTTTTCAGGAGGAATGAGACAAAGAATTGTTATTGCAATCGCTCTTGCTTCAAATCCAGATGTACTTATTTGTGATGAGCCAACAACTGCTTTGGATGTTACTATTCAATCACAAATTTTGGAGTTAATTAACAAACTAAAAGTGGAAAGAAAATTATCAATTATATTTATTACTCACGATTTAGGTGTTGTTGCCAATATGGCTGACCGAATTGCTGTAATGTATGCTGGAAAAATTGTTGAGTATGGTACAGCGGATGATATTTTCTATGATCCTAGACACCCATATACATGGGCATTATTAAGTAGTATGCCAGACCTTGATACAAAAGAAAAGCTTGAGGCGATTCCTGGCACACCACCTAATATGATTTATCCTCCTAAGGGTGATGCATTTGCAGAACGTAATAAATATGCTCTTGATATTGATTTTGAAGTTGAACCACCTTTATTTGAGGTTTCTAGTACTCATTATGCAGCAACGTGGTTGTTACATCCAAATGCGCCGAAGGTTAATCCACCAAAAATTATTACAGATCGTATTGAACGTATGAAAGGAGCTCATCATGAATAATGAAAATAAAAAAGTATTATTAAAAGTAGAGCACCTTGAGCAATACTTTAAGCTTGGTAAAAAAACGCTTAAGGCTGTTGATGACGTTAATTTTGAAATATATGAGGGTGAAGTGTTTGGTTTGGTTGGTGAGTCTGGCTGTGGAAAAACAACAACTGGACGTTCAATCATTAAACTTTACGATATTACGGGAGGATCAATTTATTTTGATGGCTCTCGTATAGCAGCTGGTATTAATGAATATAAAGAAGCTATTGCAAATGCAAAAAATGAATATCGTAAAATCGCAAAAGACATAAATCAACAATTAAAAGCAGCTTCAGAGGATGAAAAAGTATCATTATCTAATAAATTAGCTGATGCTAAAAGTAAGTGTGATGATGTTGTAGCAAAGAATGTTGAGGAAATTAAAAAGGCTAAATACGATCATAAAAATTGTGATAAGGAATTTGCTGCCCATCAGGTTGAACTTGTCAAAGAAAAATATGCTCCTTTGCTTGAAAACCTTGATTCTAAATCAGATGAAGAAAAGGCAGAAATTATGGAAAAATATAATGAAGAAATACGCCTTGCTAAAAAGGACCGTATTATGAATAAAATGCAAATGATTTTCCAAGATCCAATTGCTTCTCTTGATCCTCGTATGACTGTTCATGACATTATCGCTGAAGGACTTGTTGTTAGAGGTATTAGGGATAAGAAATTTATTGATAAAGAGGTGTATCGTGTTCTAGAACTAGTAGGTTTAGTGCCTGAACACGCATCTCGTTATCCTCATGAATTTTCAGGTGGACAACGTCAGCGTATTGGTATAGCTCGTGCTATAATTTTAAATCCGCAACTTATTATTGCAGATGAACCGATTTCTGCTCTTGACGTATCTATTCAAGCACAGGTTATCAATCTTTTAAATGAATTAAGAGACAAAATGGGTTTAACGACTTTGTTTATTGCTCATGACCTTTCAGTTGTTAAATATTTTTCAGATCGAATTGCAGTAATGTATTATGGAAAGATTGTTGAAATGGCATCTAGTGATGAGTTATTTAAAAATCCATTACATCCATACACTAAGTCATTATTATCGGCTATTCCACTTCCAGATCCTCATTATGAAAAGAAACGTAAGAGAATCATTTATAATCCGTTGATTGATCATGATTATTCAATTGATAAGCCTCAAATGCGAGAAATTAAACCAGGACATTTAATTTATTGTAATGAAACTGAGTTTGAACTATACAAAAAAAATTTGAATGATTAAATAGGTGTTAGCATGAAAAAGTTTTTTGATTATTTTATTCCTACTATAATAGGATTAATGTTTGTTATATTAATATGCTGTTTGAAAAATGTATTCAAGCTTGAAACATCAAAAGAAGTTTTTCATGTCTTAGTAGATGCCTTTTTTGCTGTTGGATGTGTTATTTTTTGCTTGGGAGCTATTGCCTATTCAGCCAATAAAGGTGCCTTTACAATGCTAGGATATAGCATGAAAAGATTTATTTCTTTGTTTTCTAAAAAAATGGATAGTTCTATTTCAAGGTCATATGCGGAATATCGAGCTCAAAAGTTAGACAATCCTAAACCTGTTTTACATTTAATTATTGTTGGTACAGTTTATATTGCAATTTCTTTAGTACTGTTGATATTTTATTATAAATAAAAAGGGAGCCATTGTGCTTCCTTTTTATGGGTGAAAAAGAAAATGGAGATGATTTATATGAATAGAAATTATATTAAGGAACATCCTAAAGCTAGAAAAACACTTAGAATTATAGGCTTTATTGTTTTGCCGGTAGGACTTGCTTTAATGATTATTGCCGATATTTTCTTTTTTATGGGTGATACGTCATTATTTTTCTTGAATTTTATTGGTGCGCCTTTTATTTTTATTGGTGCAGTTTGTCTTATGTATGGTTTTATGAAAACTGTTTCAAGTTATGTTGCAGGTGAGACTACTCCCGTTATAAGTGGAAGTGCTAACTATATTTATGAAGGAATCAAAAATGTTGATAAAAAGGTTTGCCCTAACTGCAATGAACTAAATGATACTAACTCACATTTTTGTAAGAAATGTGGCACTTCATTAGATGCTAAATGTCCTAATTGTGGTGAAATTGTTAGTGCTGAAGATACATTTTGCAAAAATTGTGGTAAAAAGCTTAAATAAGATTTAAAATAATAGGAGCTTTAAAACTCTTATTATTTTTTTCTTGAAAGTATAAATCATACATTATATAATAAAACTACGAGGTGGTATTTAATGATTACAGTTTATACAACAAATAGCTGCTCTTCCTGTAAGAAGGCAATTAAATGGTTAAATGACCATCAAATTAAATTTACTGAAAAAAATTTATTTACAGAACCAATTACTAGGCAAGATATTAAAATAATGCTTGAAAATACTGAAAATGGTTTTGAGGATATTATATCAACGCGGTCTAAGGCATTCCAAAATTTGAATGTTAGCATTGATGATATGACATATAATGAGCTTGTTGATTTTATTATTAATAATCCGAGCGTTTTAAGAAGACCAATTATTGTTGATGATAGAAAAATGCAAATTGGCTATAATGATGATGAAATAAGAGCTTTTATTCCGGCTGAACTTAGGAAGATTCTTCCTTGTGAATGTGGCGATTGTGATTATAAGCGTTTAGTTCAAGAATATTTACAGAAGAATGCAATAAAAGGCGATTAAAATTGATCGCCTTTTTTAAATGAAAAAGGAATTAGAAAAATCTAATTCACTAAATAAGACCTGCTTCTTTAAAACAACGCTGTGATTTTGAAATAGCATCCTTATGAGTAATCTTGTGATTATCTAAGAATGTGTTAAAGATAGCCTCACCCTTTATTTTATCTGTAACTTCATATTCAATTTCATAATCTGTAATTTTACCGTAGGTTGATTTGTCAAAAAATAATTTTCCCCCTTCATAAGGAAATGATACTCTTTCTGTTTTTAGGGTAGCTACATTAGATAAGAAAGAAGAGGTATTTGCATATTTGCCATCCATTCCGTTTTTAATCATTTCTTTTCCCTCATTTGTAGTTAAAAAATAATGATTTTCAACATTGTCATTATTTTCATTTTTGGTTTTAACAGTAATTTTATATTGCTCACCCTTTTGTCTTATTCGGCACATGATGTGCTTTTTTCTAAGCTCAAGGTCTTTTGTATCAAAGTAATAATTAATTTGTTCTTTAATATCTTGAGGCTTAATATTAAATTCTTTTAAAAGACTTTCATATTGTTCCTTATTTATTAAACATTTAAATTCGATTTCAAGACTGGTACGATCAGACATATTATCTCCTCATTTCTATAGTTAAATTATCTATTATTTGTGGCAAAAAAGCAAGGATTATGCTAAAATAAAATCAATAAGGATGGATTTTATATGAGCTATGCAATTGTAACTAAAGAAGATGAAAAAAGCTATAAGATTAGAGATTTCTTAATTGATAAAATTAAGGATGAGTATGATGAGACAAAACCAACTAAAGTAATTACGGTAGGAGGAGATGGTACTTTTTTAAAAGCGGTGCATATGTTTGAGAAAAATATAGATAACATTGTCTTTTTTATTTATAATACAGGACATCTTGGTTATTTTTCAAATTATGATGATGATTCGCTTAACGCGTTGATTGAACAGGTTAATAGTAATGAGTATAAGGTATCACAATATTCGATGCTTGACTATAAAATTAATACCTCTGATGGTATAATTGAAGGAAGAGCACTCAACGAGGTGACAATTATTAACCCAACAAGAACCTTAATGCTTGATGTTTTTATGGATAATGTTTTATTAGAGCATTTTAGAGGAACAGGTGTTTGCATTTCAACTCCTGCCGGATCTACGGCTTATAATAAGTCTCTTGGTGGAGCAGTAATTGACGCTTCCCTTGATGCATTTCAGGTAACGGAAATAGCATCGATTAATTCTAAAATTTTCCACACTCTATCATCTCCTCTTGTTTTATCTAAGCGTCATGAGGTTGAATTTAAATCAGAAGGAAATTCTACAATTTGGATTACTGTTGATTCAAAGAGTATTAACATTAACAATTTTAATTCAATTGCTATAACCCTATCAGATAAAAAAATAAGTTATGCTAAAAATGGCATAACCTTAATTAAGCGTTTAATTAAAAACTTTATCTAGGACGTTTGCTTATAATTTTATCAATTATCCCAAAGCTTAATGCTTCATCACTATCTAAGAAGCAATCTCTTTGGGATTTTTCTTCAATTAAATCCAGAGGATTGCTCGTTTTTTCGGCCAATATTTTATAAAGCTTGTCTTTGATTTTGGTCAATCTTTGGGCATAAATTTTAACATCAAGCTCAGTACCATTAAAGCCACCGCTAGGCTGATGAATCATTATTTCACTATTTGCAAGTGCATAACGCATTCTTTTTTCACCACATGCAAGAATTACTGCGGCCATTGACATAGCACACCCAAGACAAATTGTTTCAACGGGAGAGGCGATAAAGCTCATAGTATCAATGATTTGCATTCCTGATGTTACACTTCCACCTCCGGAATTAATATAAAGACTTATTTTATCATGACAGATAGAATCAAGATATAAAAGTGATGCAACAATAATTGAGGCACTATCATCGTTAATTTCACCACTTAGCATAATGATTCTATCATTTAAAAGACGAGAGAAGATATCATATCCTCTTTCATTTTTTTGGTCAACTACATAGGGAATATAATTCATATAATCATCCTTTCATAATTATTATAAACAACATGCATGGCACATTTTGTAATATTTAAGAATTAAATAATTTGATTAATAAGCAATCTATTTAAAGAGTGCAAATTTTTGTAAATGATTCTTGACTTTTTTAGATAATACTAGTTGATAATTTTTAAAAAAGTGGTAGAATATTAATGATGAAAATCAAATATTTTTAGGAGGATTTAATTAATATGGTTAAAGTTGCTATTAATGGTTTTGGACGTATTGGACGTCTAGCTTTCAGACAAATGTTTGGTGCTGAAGGTTATGAAGTTGTTGCAATCAACGACTTAACAAGCCCAAAAATGTTAGCTCACTTATTAAAGTATGATACAGCTCAAGGAAGATATGTTGAGATGGGTCATGAAAATGATGTTACTGCTGATGATGAAGCAGGTACAATTACTGTAAAAGGTAAGACAATCAAGATTTATGCTGAAAAGGATGCAATTAACTGCCCTTGGAAGGCTCTAGATGTAGACGTAGTTCTTGAATGTACTGGTTTCTATACAGATGTTGCTGATGCAAATAAGCACATTTTAGCAGGTGCTAAGAAGGTTGTTATTTCTGCCCCAGCTGCTTGCAAGAAGGACCCTGAGCATTTTGCAATGCCTAAGACTGTTGTTTATAATGTAAACCACAACATCTTAGCTGATGGAGATAAGATTATTTCTGCTGCATCTTGTACAACTAACTGCTTAGCTCCTATGGCTAAAGCTTTAAATGACTATGCACCTATTCAAAGTGGTATTATGACTACTATTCATGCTTACACAGGAGATCAAATGATTCTTGATGGTCCTCAACGTAAGGGTGATTTAAGAAGAAGCCGTGCTGGTGCTTGCAACATCGTTCCAAACTCAACAGGTGCTGCTAAAGCAATCGGCCTAGTTATTCCTGAATTAAAGGGTAAGCTAATTGGTGCTGCTCAACGTGTTCCAGTTCCTACTGGTTCAACTACTATTTTAGTAGCTGTTGTTAAGGGTAAGGATATTACTGTTGATAGCGTTAATGCTGCTATGAAGGCTGCTTCTGATCCTGAAACTTTCGGTTATAATGTTGACCAAATCGTTTCTTCAGATGTTATCGGTATGACTTATGGTTCATTATTCGATTCAACTCAAACTATGGTATCTAAGATTGATGAAGATACTTACCAAGTTGAGGTTGTTTCTTGGTACGATAATGAAAATTCATACACTAGCCAAATGGTTAGAACAATTAAGTACTTTGCTGAAAACGTTAAGTAAGATTAAATTCAAACTAAGGATAGGATACCTTCGGGTGTCCTATTTTTTTAAATATAGGTGATAAAATGGATATTTTAAATTTTTTTCTTCATGATAATGAATTTCCTAATAATGGTTATACTCATAAAAGACAAGTCGCAAGAGCGTTTGTTATTAATGAAGAAAATAAAATTGCAATTTTACATATTAAAGGTGATGATATGTTTGGTCATCGTGATTATTACGAAACCTCCGGTGGAGGAGTCGATGCAGGTGAAACTAAAGAAGAAGCGGTTTTAAGAGAGCTTGATGAAGAAATCGGCTTTAAATGTGAAATTATAAAATATTTAGGCTGCGTTTATGATGAGTATAATTTGATTAATCGTCAAAATGAAAATCATTATTTTTTATGTAAAACTATAAATAAAACGCATATTCATCATGTATCAGAAGGTGACTCTTTAATTTCAGAGATTTGCTGGATAAAACCTCTTGAGCTTTTAAACCTTTATCCTAAAATGCAGGATACGCCTATTGCAAGACTTGTTGCTAAAAGAGAATATCCTTTTGCTAAATTAGTTTTTGATATTTTAAAATAGTAATTGATTCACATATTTTTTATCTTTTCATAAAATATTTATGGGGTGAAAAAGTGTATCAAAATTATGGCTTTGAGAAGTTTATTAATCGGGATAGTTTAAGAGATACGATTAAGCATGTGGTTGAAAAAGGTGACACATTATATGAAATTGCTAAAAAATATAATGTGAGTGTAGCGGATATAGTATCTTTAAATAATTTAGCATCATCAATGATTTATCCTAATCAAATTCTTTTTATTCCACATAAAACTAAAACAGAAGAGTGTAAAAAAATAACACTTAGGGAATATTTAATTAAGAATGGCTATGATACAACTGGTTATTTAGAGGAGGTCCTTAATATTGAGGTGGTTGACACTAAAACATTAGAACCAACCAATAATCGGTATACAATTGTGGATACTGATTCTTTGGATTCTATTATGTCAAGAACAGGACTTACACCATATGAGCTATTAAATCTTAATAAGGGTAAATGGCTATGCCCAGGCGAAACAATTATTATTAAATAGCTGGCTAAATATAGCCATTTTTTTATTTTTAACTTGCATATATTATCAAATATAAATATAATAAATTGAAACTAATTTTTTAAATAAATGCTATAATAAAGTATAGGTGATAATATGAAAGAAGTAAAGGTAATTGGTGCTGGTCTTGCGGGGTGTGAGGCAGCATCCTATTTGGCAAAAAAAGGTTATAAGGTAAAGCTTTATGAAATGCGTCCTAAGAAAATGACGCCAGCTCATAAAACAGAGAAATTTGGTGAGCTTGTTTGCTCGAATTCTTTAAGAGCTGACTCACTTGAAAATGCTGTTGGTATTTTAAAGCGTGAAATGGAAATGCTTGATTCTTTAATTATTAGACAAGCTCGTCTTCATAAGGTAGAAGCTGGAGGAGCACTTGCCGTTGATAGAGAGGGGTTTTCACAGGGGGTAACGGATGAGATTAAGTCAAATCCTAATATTGAAATAATCTATGATGAGGTTACTTCAATTAATCCTGATGAGCCAACCATTATTGCTACAGGTCCACTTACAGCTGATGAGCTTGCAAATAATATTATTAAAATGTTTGAAAGCGATAATTTCCATTTTTATGACGCGGCTGCACCGATTGTTTTAGCTGATACACTTGATTATAATAAGGTATATTTAAAATCAAGATATGATAAGGGTGAAGCATCTTATCTTAACTGTCCGATGACAAAAGAAGAGTTTGATGCTTTCTATACGGAGCTTATAAATGCTGAAGGTGTTGTTCCTCACGATTTTGAGGATATTCCAACTGAATCATCTCATAAAGATGAGGTTAAGGTCTTTGAAGGATGTATGCCAGTTGAGATTATGGCTAAAAGAGGTCCTCAAACCTTATTATTTGGGCCTTTAAAGCCGGTAGGTCTTGAAACACCTCAGGGAGTAAGACCTTATGCCGTTGTTCAGCTTCGTCAGGATGATGCGGCTAAGACAATGTATAATTTAGTTGGCTTTCAAACGCATCTTAAATGGCCTGAGCAAAAACGTGTATTTAGTATGATACCAGGCCTTGAGCATGCAACATTTACTAAATATGGAGTAATGCATCGTAATTCATTTATTAATGCCCCTCGTATTTTAAATCCAACCTATCAAACTAAAAAATATCCTAACATTTTTATAGCTGGTCAGCTTTCTGGTGTTGAGGGTTATGTAGAATCAGCTGCCTCAGGAATTGTAGCAGGAATTAATATGGATAGATATTTAAAAGAAAAGCCTCTTCATGAGTTTTCACGTAAAACTGCTATCGGAGCGATGGCTTATTATATTTGTAATGCTAATCCAAATGGCTTTGAGCCAATGAATGCTAATTTTGGAATTATGGCTGATTTAGAGTTTAAGCATAAGAAAAAAGAGCGTAAGGCTTTATATGGTAAAGTAGCACTTGAACAAATGGAAAAAGAGGTAGAAAAGTTAAATGACTGATGATGAAGCTTTAATGAACTTTGTTGATTATTTATCTTCGGTAAGAAATTACAGTGAAAATACAGTTATAAGCTATAAAACAGATATTTTAGAATTTAGTGAGTTTATTAAAAAAAAGAAGATGGCGCCTTCTTTAACAAGAATTATGAATCCCCTTCCTGCGAAAAATTATTTAATTTATATGAATTCTTTAAAGTATTCAGCTACAACCATTAATAGACATTTATCTTCTTTAAGAACGTTTTATGATTTTTTAATGAAACGTCATGTTGTTGAAAAAAATTTCTTTGAAGAAATTGCTTCAATCAAAAAGCCTAAAAGATTACCAGAAATTTTAAAAAATAAAGAAATTATGGACATGATGAATTCGATTGATCAAAAAACACCCATGGGTCTTAGGAATTATTTAATTGTATCAATTCTTTATGGTTGTGGACTACGTGTTTCGGAAATGTGTGCTTTAGAAATTAGTAATTTAGATTTTTCTAACGAAACAATTCATATTCATGGTAAGGGTGATAAGGATAGAATTGTAATAATGTATGATGAGCTTAAGGAAAAATTACTTAAATATATTTCTTTTGAAAGAATAGAGCTTTTAAAAAAAGGCGATAATATAGAGAGCCGTTATTTATTTATTAATAATCACGGTGGTAATTTAACACCACGAGGGGTAAGGGTTATTCTTAATACAATAATTGATAAAATGGGTGAAACCTATAAAATTACACCTCATATGCTAAGACATAGCTTTGCAACCGCTTTGCTTGATAATGGTGCAGATTTAAGAAGTGTGCAGGAGCTTCTTGGACATAGTAATTTATCGACAACCCAAATATATACGCATGTAAGTGTGGAAAAAATGAAAAGTGAATATATGGCTGCTCATCCACGTGCAAAAAAACAATCATAAAAAAACTTTGCAATTTATTTAATCTATGTTATAATAATTTGCGTATATCCCAAGAAAGGATGATTCTAAATGAAAAAGATATTAACATTAGCTGCAGGAGCTTTACTTGTTGCAGGTATGGCATCTTGCTCAAATAAAAATAATACAAGTGGAGTTGATAATACCGCTTTAAAAACTACTCTTGCTAAAGAATGGGCTTTAAAGGATGGCTATAATGATGATGGCTCACCAAATGTCGATAAGGTATATGGTGCAGATATTATTAACAAAAATAATGAAGAAGTAACAGGTGCTCATTTTACTTTAAGACTTCCTAGTGCTGAAAGCTATGATTCCATGGTTCGCACACATTTAGTTGAACTTTCAAAGGCTCAAACGGCAACTGGTCATATTTCAAGTAATTATGGTGTTATGAGTTCAGCTATTTTAAGCTTTAAAACGCAAATTTCAGCTGCTATTACAGATGAGGTAAAGACATCAATTACTTCTAAAATATCATCATTTGAGGCTGTAGTTCAAGAGAATTATTCATCTTCTTTTGATGTGAAAGAAAAAGAAGAAAACCAAGCTTTCTATGCTGCTTATATTCCTGCATTATTTAGTTACTATAGTGGAAAAGAAGATAGTACTCTTCAACTTTTAAGCTTTGTATTTATTCCCGTTAAATCAGAAATTTTAACTGCTACAGTATCTGGTGATACTAAAACATATAGTAGTGATTTTTATAATAAAACAAAAGAATTACAATATAACTGGACTACATCAGGTAGTGTTATTGTAGATAAAAAATAATTAATTGACAACGGATATCCGTTGTCTTTTAAGCTTTAAAGGAGTTAATTATGCTAATAATTGAAAATGATTTTTTAAAAATAGAGCTAAATAAGCATGGTGCATGCTTAAAAAGTATTTTTGATAAAAGAAAAAATAAAGAATTATTATATCAGCCTGATGGAAGGTCATGGAGTGGTCAGGATGTGGTTATTTTTCCAGTAATCGCAGCGTTAAAAAATCATAGCTATAAGGTTGATGGTAAATCATATTCACTAAAAAATCATGGACTAATTAGATATAATGATGTTTATCTTGTAAATCAAACTGAAGAAGAAATTACACTTGGGTTTGATGATAATGAAGAAACACTAATCCTTTATCCGTTTAAATTTCATTTTGAGGTAACCTATAAACTCGAGAATGATAAAATTTCTATTAAATATCATGTTATAAATAAAAATGATAAAACAATGTATTTTTCAGTTGGCGGTCATCCTGCGTTAGGTGTTAATTTGATAAATGGCGAATTTGAAAATGTTGCAATTGAAGTAGATGGAGTATTTCATAAGCAATATTTATTAAATGAAGAAGGAAGTCAGATTGTAGGAGAGCGTAATATAAATATTAGTGGCTATAAGAAACTTTCAAAAGAAGAAATTACAGCATATCATACGCTTATTTATGATGCTAGAAATGTTAAGTCAATAAAGCTTAAAATAAATGATAATTGTTTTATATTCGATGTTTTGAACGCTCCAATTGTGGCAATCTGGTCAATGGAGGAAACTGGGAATTTTATTTGTGTAGAGCCCTGGTGGGGACTTCCAGATTATGATATACCAGAAGAAGAAATTAGTAAAAAGAAGGATATTATTGAATTAGACCCTCAAAAGGAATTTGAAACAGGCTATTCAATTACGGTGCTTAAATGAAAATATTAGTTACAGCCTTTGAAGAATTTGGTAATGTTAAAGGCAATTCTAGCTTAGAGGTATTAAAAAGATTAGATATAAAAGATAAAATTATTCTTCCAGTTTCTTATAAAAGAGCCAAAGAAGAACTAGTAAAAGCTGTTTTAAATATAAAACCTGATTTTGTATTATGCCTAGGTCAAGCCGGCAAAGAAAGTAAAATAAGGTTAGAAATGCTAGGAATAAATTATACTAGGGGATCTATTCCTGATAATGATGGAATATTATTTGATCGAGGCTTTGTTAAAGAAGGGAGGCCTTTAGCTTTAAGGTGTAATTTAAATATTGAAGATATTGTAGCTAAGCTTAATAAAATAATTCCTTGTTATTTATCTTTAAGTGCTGGTGCGTATATTTGTAATACAACATATTACACTGCCCTAGATTTAATGAAAGGTAATGCATTATTTATTCATTTTCCATATTATGATGGACAGGTATTAAACGAGCCTTCAATGGATATTGATAAGATGGCTCAAGGAGTTAAGCTTGTTATAGATGATATTTTAAATAAGTAATTAAAACTTGTTCTATGATAAAATATAGGACAAGTTTTTTATATGAAAAATATAAATATAATTTCTAGTAAAATATAGAAAATAATGGTAAAATAAAATTATAAATTAGGGGATACGGACATTTTTTTAGTTGATATTTACAGCTGGACAAGTTGCTTCAAGAGGTGAAAAAAACTTGATGTTCAGGTTAAAGTTGGATATTATGAAAATGTTAACGTTGGTGTTATAAGAACAAATGGAGATGTGGTAACAATATTTCCAATGAAAATTCAAAAAATTTGGAAAGGAAAAATTATAGATGAACGTAAAAAATAAAATTACTACTGCTATTAATCATTTAAATAATAATGTGATTTTTGTTAATAGACTTCACACAAAAACTTATAATCAAATAATGAAAGGAAAAAAGTAAAATGGAGAAATATTCAAAAAAAACAGAAAACTTTATTAATAACTATGTCCTATCAAAAATAGGCTATGATTCAATTTCTGATGATAATATTGCAGAAATTGTTGATTATATTATCGATAATTATGAGGCCCCACTTGCTCAAGCAAAAGAAGCTGGTGAAAAAATTGATGAAGAAATGCTAGAATTAGCTTCATCAGTAGTAACAGAAATAACTTCTAGAACTGATTGGTAATGCATAATTATATATTCTGAAAAAAGTAATAATGTTGAAGGAATATTAAGTTATTATTAATTTAATATTATAAAAATAGGTTAGAGATTATAACTCAAATTTGAGCTTTATTCTTTAACTTTTTTTACCAATCAATTCCTTCATCTTCTGGTATGAGGCTACTATTAACTACACCTTTTTGCTTCTTTTGGTAGAAAAAGAAGAGTTTTACATCGTAAATTATCTAGTATTAGATACTACATATGTGATAATTAATATTAAGCACTTGTTTTTGAAAACTATATATGGTAAAATACAAGTATTAAGGAGGTTACAACATGAAAATGAAAAATTTATATTATATTCCGATTTTTTATCAAACATATGAAAAATATCAGGAAGCAAAAAAACGAAACATGCAAAAAATTAATCATGATATAAAATTCAAATTTAATAATGATAGAATGAAAAAATTAAATTCAATTTCAACTTCCTATCTTGATAAAATTTGTGGATATATTTCTATTGATTTAAATGAATCGGATATTTATTTTAAGATTTATAAATGCAAGATTACAGGAAGACGATTTCAAGATGCATGTCGCTTTTACAAATCTTTAGAAACAACAGGGTTACATTTTCCAATCTATAATCTTGATGTTCCATTGATTTTAGATGAATGTATTGAAAAAATTAAATCAATATTAAATGATTTTTTTAAACCAACTAATTACATTGATTTAGAAAAAAACAAGATTATTTTAAAAGCACTACTTGAAAATGAATTTAATACTATAAAATCTTAGAACAATATCAGCAAAAACTGGTATTGTTTTTTTATTTGGGCCACCTTTTTGCTTCTTTGGGTAAAAAAGAAGAAAATAAATTGTCAATACTTGTATATAATCTTTTTGATATTAAAATAATATCTGTTAAAAAGGAACTGCTAATTATGTACGAAGTAAATGTAATGGGATATGGACCTAAGGGAGAAGATTTAGGCTATAAAAGATACTGTTCAAGTGATGAACTAGAACAATTATTAAGAACTTGTGATTCATCTAAAATTGAGTATAAAGAATTAAAAGAAGCTAAATATTTAGAATCAATGGAAACATGTTTCTGTCCTTATTGTATGAGAATGGAATTTATGCAATGCCATAAAGAAATTTATACTTGTAAAGATTGCCATAATAAATACTTTGTAAAGTTATGAAAGAAAAATATTTTACTTGCATTATAGCTACAAATGAACAAGGATTCATTTATACGCAAATAAATCCTAAAACCAAAAAGTTTTGCTTTCCTATTGTAGAAGAACCAAACAATACTTTTGATAGAATGTTTATAACATCAGCCTTATTAAACTTTGTTGGACCTCATAATTTACAAACAGGATTAAATTATAAAGATATAGAATATATCTACAATAAAAGTTATACCAAAGTAATAATAATCTATGTTGTACTTTTATTTAAAGGAAATAAAAAAATTGAATCAAATTTTAAATCAATATAGCTTCCACCTTATTATGCAATTGAAGAAGCATATAATGATATATCTAAAAAATACCTATCATATTATAATCAAGATAATATGCAAAAAGATATATCCTATGATACAAGAAAATTATTTGCTAAAGAATATATCATTAATAATATTGATTGTTATAAGCAAATAATAGATTTTACAAAACATGTTTTAACTAACAAAATTAAAACATGATGCTTAACCTCTGATGAGGCAGCTAAATCATTTATATTAAGAAATAAAAAAGATTCATATACAATGAAGCATAAAGATTTATTTATTAATGAAGTAAATAACGCTTATGAATTTTATGATATGGAGTATTAATAATTAAATTTATTAAAATATCCTATCATTCACTTATTAATGACTCATCTATACAGATTAAAAAATAATGATATAATAGGTGTGAAAGTTTATTTCTAATAGTAATCTAGCAGGTAAGAAGAAATGACTCATGAATTAACAAAAAAAGAAGCAAAATTAACAAGAATGTTATTAATTGAAGAATTAGATCAAGTAAATCAATTAATTGAAAAATCAGATGCTAACGATAAGAAAGAATTAACAAAGCAAGCTGGAATGCTGCAAACAATTATCGATAAACTATCAAAGTAAATTATTAAATGCATTTCCTAACAAAAGGAGATGCTTTTTTATTAAATTAATAAGAAACATTTATGTTTCATCCTATTAGTTATAAAAGAGAAATAAAGGCTAGGGTGTATTTCTTTATAACAGCGTTAATTCAGGTTAATGTTTTAGAATAAATCATTATAGGGTGATGAATTAACAAGACCTCGCAATAGGGATAGAGGCAAGTATAGAAGATATGTTTGAAGCCGAAAGCCTGGTCATCTGCTTGCAGGTGAATTTCTATAAAAATTAAATGTTAAGACTTGCATTATTTTATCTAAGTTTGTATTATCATTTCTATGGCTACGTTCTACTTTACCGTTATGTCTTTGTGTTCTAGGTTTAATCAGCTTATGTTTAATGCCAAGCTTATTGCAAAGTGTATCGAAAATGTGAGGACCACTAGATGCATTTTCCCTATGTTTAGTGAATTCTAAGCCGTTATCTGTTTGAATACATTTAGGAATGTAACCGAAATAAATGATAGCTTTTAATACAAAGTCACAAGTTGAATATGATGAATGTTCAGAATATGCATATATGAAATGTTCACGTGTAGCTTCATCAATAATAGTATATTGGTAGAATTTATCACTATCAGAGCCCTTATAGCAGCCTTTAGGGACATATTTGACATCTAACTGTAGTTTTTCGCCTGGAGCCTTTGGAGTGTCATATGGCTTATGCTCATATTTAGGTTTAGTAACTTCAGTGGTTACATAGATTCCTTTCTTTCTGAGAAAGCGAAATAATGAAGCAGGATGTCTAGTATATGAATAATCTCGTTTAAGCTTACCATAAAGCTCAGAAAGGCCAATATAAGGATTCCTTCGAAGCAAGTCCTCTATATGTTTTATTTCATCAGAGGTATGTGCATTAGGATGAGGCGTATGAGGTCGTTTAGATAAATCTTTAAGAGAATCTTTACTTCCATCAAAACGTTTCATCCAACGCATTAAAGAAGCTTTAGAGCAGTGATAAAGTCTGCAAATATTTTTAACAGAGAATGTTTTATTAGAATATGTTTTACAAGCATGAAAGCGAGTATTTAAATCGTGAGAGACATATCGAATTTTTTTTGATATAATAGTCATGTGTTTTAAATCCTTTCTTTTGTTTATTTCTTCAATTACATTATACAGGATTTAAAACACTTTTTGTTTATTAACTCAAAATATGGTTAATGGTCTCACATGTATTGTACACTAACAAGAGATTTTTTATAAATTTAGCAAATAATGATGAAAGTTGGAGGTTTTTATGGTACAATTAACACAGGTGAAAAATATGTGCATGAGTCCAGTTGTTAAGTGGGCAGGAGGCAAAAGACAAATTCTAGAAAAACTTAAAGCCAATCTGCCTGAAAAATTTAATAATTATTTTGAACCATTCATTGGTGGTGGTGCATTATTATTTGATTTAGTTCCTAAGAATGCAACTATTAACGATGTAAATCAAGAATTACTTGCAATATATACATGTCTTAAGGATGATGAATTATATAGACTTATGCTTGAAGAATTAGACAAGCATGAAAAATATCATTCTGAAGAATATTATTATCAAGTTAGAGAATGGGATAGAGATCCTCGGTTTGAACTTGAGCCTTTATGGAAAAGAGCCGCAAGAGCAATTTATTTGAATAAATCATGTTTTAATGGCTTATATAGAGTAAATGCTAAAGGATATTTTAATGTTCCATCTGCTAAAAAGGAACATGTTGTAACTTATAGTAAAGCAAACATGGAAGAAATTCATGAATACTTCAAGGATGATAATGTTACTATTTTAAGTGGTGATTTTGTAGAAGCAACAAGAAATGCCCATGAGGGTGACTTTGTTTATTTTGATCCTCCATATGATTCATGGGAGGATAAAGAATCATTTACTGCTTATTCAAAATTTGATTTTAATAAAGATGATCAAAGAAGACTTGCAGATTGCTTTAAGGATTTGACTAATAGAGGCGTTAAATGTATGTTGTCAAACCATAATACTGCCTATATTAATGAATTATATAATGGATTTAATATTCAGGTTATTAAAGCTAAAAGAATGATTAATGCGAATGCAGCTGGTCGTGGTGCCGTTGAAGAGGTAATTATTACAAATTACTAGAAGGAGTAAATATGGATTTAACAATTTCTAAGAAAAGTCTATATTTCAATGATGAAGAGTTTACCTTGATTAAGGGAGACTCTTTTTGTGTTTTAAGGAAGATTACTCCTAAATCAGTTGATATGATATTTGCTGACCCACCTTATTTTTTATCAAGCGGTGGTATTAGCTGCAGTGGTGGGAAGCAAGTGTCAGTTGATAAAGGTGATTGGGACAAGTCATTAGGTATTAATGAAAGATTAGCTTACCATAGAAAATGGATTAGATTATGCCGAGATGTTCTAAAGGATAATGGAACCATTTGGATATCAGCAACACTTCATAGCGTATATGCGATTGGTGTTGCACTTGAAATGGAAGGCTTTAGTATTATTAATAATATTATTTGGCAAAAGACTAATCCAAGTCCTAATTTAGCTTGTAGGTGTTTTACACATTCAACTGAAACAGTTATTTGGGCAAGAAAACAATTAACACCAACTAAAAAAGGAGTTCATACTTTTAATTATGAATTAATGAAGGAAGAAAATGGCGGAAAACAAATGAAGGATGTATGGAAATTTAATGATCCTGAACCTGAATTTTATGTATCATCAGTTACTCCTAAAAGTGAAAAAACTGAAGGTAAACATCCTACACAAAAACCACTTGGTTTACTAAGAAGAATAATTGAGGCTTCAACAAATGAAGGAGATTTAATTCTTGACCCTTTTAATGGGAGTGGAACAACTGGAATTGCCGCTCATGAGCTTAACAGAAAATATATTGGAATTGAGCAAGAGGAAGAATACCTTGCATTAACTGTAAGAAGATACGAAAAAGAAAGAAGATGTGAAAATGAAGTATAGTTTATCAATTGTTCCAACTGAAGAAAACTTGATTAAATCATTAAATGACGATATTTTAGGCCTTAATATATGGATTAATAGGTGTTTAAATGTTTTTTCTAAAATGGATAACTCAATTATTACAATAGATGCAAAATGGGGAAATGGTAAAACGTTTATTGCTAAACAAATGGAATTTTTAATTAATTCTAAATTGAATGCTGAATTTGGAAATGCTGATGTCGAGTTAAATAATATTAAAAATTTGAATTTTGCTGAAATTCCTTTAAAATCAAGTTATGCTATATATTATAACGCATGGGAATATGATAACGATAATAATCCAATTGTTTCTTTTTTATATTTTTTATTGAAAATTCTTAATAAAAGATTTAACACTTTAAATTTTCATGCAGTTGCTAATGGATTAATTAAAAATGTTATTGAAAAAATTACAGATGGTTGGCTAAAAATTGAAAGTAATCCTAATAAAAATGATATTGAAAAAATATTATCATCTGTAATAACATCTGAAAATATAAAGCAAGAAATTGATAAATTGCTTCAAGAATTGAAAAGTGAAAGATGTAATAAATTGATAATATTTATTGATGAATTAGATAGATGTAGACCAAATTATGCATTGAAGGTAATGGAATTATTAAAACATTATTTTAAACGAGATGACATTTTAGTTGTTTGTATGTGTGATATTGAACAATTAGCTTATAGTATAGAAAATATTTATGGGATTCAAAATAAAGCATACCAATATCTTGATAAAATAATAGATTTTAGATTTGAAATACCAATAAAAAAAATAGATTACTTAAGTTATATTAGATACAAAACAAATAATGAAGTGAATTCTAGTTATTTTTTTGATATGGTTGTTTTAGAAATAATTGGTCATTTTAATTTATCATTAAGAAATATTGATAGGTATTTATGCTATTTAAAAAATATGTTTATTAAAACTAATAAAACTGATGGAGATATATTTCCAATTAAAGGGCTAGTATTATACTTATTTATCCCATATTATTTGGCTGTTAAATTGTTTGACGAGAAATCTTATAATGATTTGATAAAACTAGATTTTAATGAATTTATAAAGTTTTCATATAGGGAAAATGTTCGTGAAAGAATAAAACAAATTTATAATTATAGCTCTTATGATTGTAATAATGAATATTTGGATTCTGGATTAAAAACTGATTTGACCCAAGTAATGAAAATAATTAATGGTGAAAAAATTGATGCTAAATTTATAATAAGTAAAAATTCTTATTATATTGAATCTTATATTGATGTTATTAAGGAAATTGATTTATTATCATATTTCTCGAAAAATATGGAAGGATTGAAGCAAAATGAATAAAAATTTTAATGAATGGCTTTCTACCTTTAGAGAAAGCATAGCTAATTATCAATATTATGTTGATTTCAATACTGTTTATAAGAATTGTGATGATATCAAAATTGAATTAAATATTTTAAATTCATTAGTTGGTAGTAATAATATTGAAAACGACTTTGAAGCATTGATTCAAAGATATCCTGAGGTTTTAAAATGTATTCCAATTTTATTAGCTAAAAGGGAAATGGATATTTATTGTATGGATTCTCAAGGTGCATTTAATTATAATTTTAAGAAGATTAATTATCCTGTTTCACAATATAAATATTTTATGAAAAAAACTGGTTTATTTGAACTTTTAAGCAAAAGGTTAATAAATAATCTAGTTGATTATGTTACAGGTGTTGAAGTGGGTTTAAATTCAAATGGTAGAAAGAATCGCGGAGGTCATTTGATGGAAGATTTAGTTGAATCTTTCATTAAAAAAGCTGGTTTTGTAAAAGGCGTTAATTATTTTAAGGAAATGTATTTGTCTGATGTTGAGGCTAAAATAGGATTAGATTTATCAGCTTTATCAAATGCTGGTAATACAGCTAAAAGATTTGACTATGTTATTATTACACCAAATTGTACATATGCTTGTGAATGTAATTTTTATGCTTCAGGTGGTTCTAAGCTAAATGAGACTGCTAGAAGTTATAAGACGCTTGCTTTAGAATCAAAGAATATTCCTAACTTTAAATTTGTGTGGTTTACTGATGGATTAGGCTGGATTTCTGCAAGACATAATCTTGAAGAAACTTTTGATGTACTTGATACTATTTATAATATTAAGGAATTAGAAGATGGAATATTAGAGAGTTTTAAGAACTAATATGAAAATGGACTATTTATAATGCTTTATAAGCAAGATAATTTAGCTTTATATTTAAAAAATGAGGTATATGGTTTCTTAATTAAACCGCTAAAAAAGGATAGACCTACAGCTCAAAGCAGTTATTTTAAGGTTTTAGCTGATTATGCATGTAGTCGCCAAGGAACAAAGGTATTTTTCTTTTTGGATAGAAAAATAGTTTATGGTGGCGAAATTATTGGTAGTGAAGATGAAGCTTCATTCTATTTAAATGGTGATACAAGCCCTCTTGGTAGGAACTGTAATGCAAAACCATTTTGGGATGAAAGCTCTAGATATGCTGCAACTAATGAACCAGGTGTGTTTATTGTAAATGGTAGTGAAAAATCACAGCCATTTATTTTAAAATTTAAAACTAATGAGCATACTGGTAAGTATATTGTTTCTGATGATCTGTACTTTGAATTAGGTAATTATAGTTATCCACTCCCATCAAATACTGTACAAGGAATGGGATTTTGTACTCTTACACCAGGTGAGACAAATGTTTGTTATGAATTATTAAAACAATCTAACAAAGTGATTGATTTCTTTGATGCTAATAATTTAACTACACAAGAGGTTGCAACTTTATTTAGAAGCAATATGATTAATGCTAATGATTTTGTATCTGAATCAGAGCTTGAATTTAATATTGTTGCTAATCTTAAATCGATTTCTAAATGTGTTGATTTAGAAAATAATGATTATGTAATTTGTAGACAAGTTCCTATTTCACCATTTAAGCCTATGAATATAGATAGGGCAGATATTTGTTTATACGATACTAATAATTTAATTCTAAATGGAACAATTCCTAATGTTGTTATTGAATTGAAGAATGATATTGCTAATTATCATGCGTATGAACAAGTAACAAGATATTTAAAATGGTTAGAAAAGGTTATTAATGATGAAGAAACTTTTGCAAAAATTAATGCTTTTATTATTGCAAGAGGCTTTAACATTAAGAAAAATAAAGTTGACTTAACGTATGAAAATAAAATAAAAATGTATTCTATTGAAAGTGAATCATTTTATGATTTGAAATAAGGGCAAGGTATTTTAACTTTGCCTTATTTTATTTGATTATAGGAATGGAGAAAATATCATAATGGTAAGGATTTAGCAATTTCAATTTCTCTTGAAGCAAATGAACTTCTTGAAATTTATCAGTGGTCAAACACAAATTTAGATAGAAATGAAAAGAAGGAGCATATTAAAGAAGAATTAGCTGATGTATTAATTTATTCTATTATGATAGCTGATGACTATAATTTAGATTTAGATGATATTATCAATGAAAAATTAAAGAAAAATCTAATTAAGTATCCCAAAAATAAAAAAGTCGATTTAACTAAAAAATAGGTGAAAAATGTTAAAACTTATTTGCTAATATATGACGCATAATGCTATAATAAAGACATGTCTTAATGGCAAATTTTTAATAAAGGTAGGTGCAAATAATTGCTATACAATGGAGATTGTATAGAAGTATTAAAGACACTCAAAACTAACTCAATCGATTTAATTTTTGCAGATCCACCCTATTTCTTATCAAATGGTGGGAAAAGTATTCATAGTGGAAAGGTTGTATCAGTTAATAAAGGTGATTGGGATGATAAATCTAAATATGATAATCATCTTAAATTTACTAAGGATTGGCTTACGGAATGCTATAGGGTTCTTAAATTTAATGGCTCAATATGGGTAAGTGGAACTGTACACAATATTTTTGATATTAAGCAATTTTTAGATGAAATTGGCTTTAAAATTATTAATATTGTTGTTTGGCATAAAACTGACCCACCTGACCTTATTTATAAGAATAAGCTTAAGTTTTCATATGAGCTAATTATATGGGCTTCAAAAGGATATAAGCATACGTTTAACTATGATGAAATGTTTAAAATTAATGATGAGGAATTACAAGATGTATGGACAATCCCTGCTGTAGGAATGAGTGAGAAGAAATTTGGATATCATCCTACGCAAAAGCCTGAAGCTTTACTTGAAAGAATTATATTAGCTTGTAGTAATGAGAGTGATATTGTTCTTGATCCTTTTAGTGGAAGCGGTACAACTTGTTATGTTGCAAAAAAATTAAATCGAAATTATGTTGGTATTGAAAAAAATGAAGAGTATTTTAATATTTCTAAAAAAAGGATAGATTCTATCTAAGCCTTTAGGATATTCCTGGTAACAGGTAATATCTTTAGCAATTATTTGAGAAAAAATATAAAATAAATTCTTTTTATGAAATAAAAGGCATTTATTATAAAGAAAATTTAAGGAAGTTAATGTTGAGAATGTGACAAAATTAAGGATTTAATCAATCAAATGATATTTTATTTGAATTTTAAATTATAAAAGTGGAGGTATTATACAGTATGACTTTAGATTTGACTCCCATTGAAAATTTAAATAATATTATTATTAATAATAGCTTCTTTCAAAAGAAGATAAGGAGAATTAATAAGACTAAAAAAAATGCAGGATACACTTATCAATATTATAATCAGTTGTGTACATGCATTATTAGAATTAGGGAAACTATTCAATATTTAAGTGAATTTAATTTTAAAAAAGAAAATATATGTGGTCAAGCCTTTGATTTTTATGAATTCATAAATTGTGTTGCAATTATTGAAGGATGTTCGAAAGTTCTCTTTAAAATATTTAATTTAGATTTGAACAAAGTTTATCCATCTGAAAAAGCATTTAAAATTAGCAATAAAACAAGACAAAATGATTTGGCTTTTTTCTCGTTTATAAGAAGTGCTGCATCTATGCATCCTGCAGAAACGAATGCTCATAATAAAATCACAAAACATAAATTTGAGGTATATCCTTATGCCATATGGTGTAATGATAAGCCATATGATTTAATTAATACTAGACCAAATGAAGCTAATATTGAATTGCTTAGTTGGAATTGTAAAACAAATGGAAAATATAAATATTATTTTTTAGTTATTGATGAATTTTTTGATTTTATAAAAAACATTTTAGTTTCAATTAAATTTTTAATTCCTGTTGCTGAAAATATAGTGAAAAATTATAAAGAAACTATAAATTGCAAGAGGCTGAAAAAAATTGAAGAGTTTGATGATAAAAGTATGTATTGCTTGTATTTAAGAGAAAAAATTCAAAAAAAGTTAAAAAATAATATTTGCCCTGATGGTGGACTACTTTTAGCATCACATATTTTAAAAAATCAATTAATAGGATCAAAATTTAAAAAGTATATTATAAATTATATAAATAAAATAGTTAAAAAAATGATGAATGATATTTCATTGATAAATTATGATGAAATGTTTGAAAATTTTAATCTTTTTGATATTATTGATTCAAATTATAGGTTTTACATTAATGAAAAATTTTTTGATTATTTAAGGAAGGAAGTCATTAAAGAAATTACAGAAAATAAGTTTGTCGAGTTTAAAGAACAAATAGTAGATGAAAAAGATGATAGTGATTGTCAATTTGTTATTAAATTGTTAACTCAATGCAATAATGATTATATTAATGAATCAATTAATAAAGCCAAAACTTATTGTGATTTATATGAATTGATATTAGAGCAAATTTATCTAATGAAATTTGAAAAATAAATTCCTCAGTATTGTTAGGTACAGGAAAATCGGTGGTTGCTATTCAGCTTTTATGTGATTTAATTCAAAATGGTAGATCGGCTAATTATGTAACGAAAAATTCGGCTCCAAGAAATGTTTATTTTGAGAAGCTTAAGCAAAATAATTATAAGAATAGCTATATTGAAAACTTATTTAGAGGATCAGGCTCATACATTAACGTTGAAAATAACTATTTTGATTGCTTAATTGCAGATGAGGCTCACCATTTAAACGATAAATCAGGAATATTTCAAAATTTAGGTGAAAATCAAATTAAGGAAATTATTCATGCATCAAAGGTATCTGTTTTTTTCATTGATGAAAATCAAATTGTTACCACTGCAAATATTGGTTCAATTGAATTAATTAACAAATATGCCAAGGAAGAGGAAAGCGCTGTTTATTCAGGGGATGAAATTAATTTAGTTTCACAATTTAGATTTAATGGCTCTGATGGCTATCTCGCCTTTTTAGATAATTTACTTGGAATTAGAGAAACTGCTAATACAAGCTTTGATATTGATTATGATATAAATCTTGAGGATGATTTCCATGCCAAATGGAATTTTGAAAATACCACAACCTGGGCAATTGATGAAAATTCGTTTGAGCAGGTTGGCTGTATTCATACATCTCAGGGTCTTGAATTTGATTATTGTGGTGTAATCATTGGTAAGGATTTATTTTATCAGGATGGAGTTAAGACTGATTTTATGCAAAGAGCTAAGGGTGATAAATCAATAAAAGGAATTAAAACAACTAAGAATTATGACTTAGCTGATAAAATTATTAGAAATACCTACAAAACATTATTATCAAGAGGTCAAAAGGGCTGTTATGTTTATTGTGAGGATAAGGCCTTGCTTGAGTATATGTCTAAAATGCTTAATAAGGAGATTATTAAGTAAAATGGATAGATTTGATAAAACGTTACAAAGAATAGATAAATTTAATTTAGATAGAGAATGGAATCAATTCCATTCCCTTGAAAATTTATCTAAATCAATTTCAATAGAAGCAGCTGAGCTTTTAGAATGCTTCCAATTGGATGAAAATAATTATGATTTAGAGGCGGTTAAGGAAGAGCTTGCCGATGTGATGAATTATTGTCTTCAAATGGCTCTAGTATTAAAGCTTGATCCTATTGAAATAATAAATAAAAAGATTGATAAAAATGAAAAGAAATACCCGGTTGAAAAGGCGAAGGGAGTTTCAACTAAATATAATAAGCTCTAAGAGAGATGATTTAAAATCAGCTCCTAATAAAAGCCACATAGCTTTTTTAAAAAAGTTTCTAAGTTTGAAGCTTTCTAATTTTTTTAAATATGTTTTTATGCATCGTTATTTTTCTATATGGCTTCCACTAGGAATTAGTATTTTTCTTTTAGTTAAATCTATTAAAATTGCACCAAGCGGTGCAGTAACTAAAATAGCAATTACACTAGCTGCTAGAACCAGCTGACCACATTCTAGTCCCTCACTTAAAGCAATGGCTCCAATTGAGGCCTGAACTGTAGCTTTAGGAAGATATGATACAATAAAGAAAATTATTTCCCTAAGCTTATATTTCTTACCAATAAGGCTTAAGAAAACCCCAATTGATCTAAAGGCTAGACCAATTAAAATGAGAAGGAGAATGCTTAAGCCTTCAATTGAAAATACTAAATTTAATTTAACTCTAGTACCTACAAGGACAAATAGTAGTATTTCAAAGGCGCTCCATAAATGATTATAGGAGCCTTTAATTTCCTTTAAATCATCCATCCTAGTAGAAATTACAATACTCATAATAATAATTGCAAGCAAGGATGAAATACTAATATAAGCCTTTAAATATGCCTCAAGCCAAACTAATAGGAATGATACACCTAGTATAATAATTACCTTAATAGTTGAGCTTGTATTTAAAAGCTTAAATAAATAAATTAGACCAATACCAAAAATAAGCCCAAGAAGAATTCCTAAAAGAATACTTGATGGAATTTGTAGAAGTGATATAAAATTAAATTTACTTGTCCTTAAGGCATTTAAGCAAGCGTAAAATAAGATAATTACATAAATATCATCACAAGAGGCTCCCGCCATGATGATTTTAGGAATATCTCCACCTTGCTTTTTTTCTATCATTGTAAGCATTCTTGGTACAACAATAGCTGGTGATACCGCACCTAGTACACATCCTAAAAGAAGAGCCTCAAGATAGGATATATTAAGGAGTAAGGGTCCAAAAATAGTAATGCCTATTATTTCAAAGCTCGCTGGTAAAAAGCACATAAGAATTGCAGGACGTCCAATTTTAATTAGAGTTTTAAAATCAAGGGCTAGACCGGATCTTGTTAAAATAATAATTAAAGCAATTTGCCTTAAATAATCTGATATTTGCTCAAGGCTTGGATCAATAATATTAAGGAGGCTACTACCAAATAAGATTCCCATTAATAAATAAAAGATTATTTTGGGAATTTTTATTTTTTCAAATAAAATTCCCCCAATTATCCCTACGAAAAAGATTAAAAATAAGCTTAAAAACATAACAATCATTCCCTTCATAAAAAAAACTGATAACTCCATAGTAAAAAAACTATAGACGTCATCAGCATAATAGCGGTTTTGTTAAATAACAAGGAAGAACATCATTTCCTAAATATTTACTTATCATAATTTTAGCATTTAAAATAATTTATTACAAGCAGTATTAGAAATTTTAATTAAAAGACTTTAAAGTCTTAATATTTTTAATAAAAATTGTTGATAAATCAACAAAAAGTGCTATAATTTAGAAAAAAGGTTAGGTGTTAAAATGGATAATCGCTTTGAATGCTTTTCAAGCTATATATCATCAATATATAAAAATATTCAAAGGCTTAAGGAGTTTAAAATAAAGGAATATGGACTAAAATCAATTCACGTCATGTGCCTATTTTATTTAAGACATTATGAAAATGTTACAAATTCAATGCTTGTAAAGCTTACTAATGAGGATAAGGGGGCTATTTCAAGGGCCTTAGCATATTTAGCTGAAAATGGATATATTTCTTGTGACAAGAAATATAAATCAGCTATTTTGTTACTAGAAAAGGGAAAAGAGGTAGCTAAATACATTGATTTTGAAAGTGATAATGCCGTTTCGTTTGCTGGAAGTGCTTATAATGAAGAGGAAAGAAAATTGTTTTATGATATGCTAAAAACAATTAGTGAAAATTTGAACATTTACATAGAGAAATTGGAGAAATAAAATGAATATATTATTTAAAATTTATTGTCGTACCTATCAGCTATGCTTTAAGCTAGCCTTTCCGATATTACCATATCGTGATCCTAAAATTATTGATAAAATATCTAACATTAAGGATGTAATTAAAGAAAATAAGAAGCAAAAGCCTATAATTGTAACTGATAAAACAATAAGTAAGCTTGGCTTAGCCAATGACTTATTTAAAAGCCTTGATGAGGCTAATATTAACTATGTCGTTTATGATAATGTCGTAGCGAACCCTACAACTGACAATGTCAATGAAGCCCTAAGCCTTTATAAAAATAGTGGCTGTGACTCGATTATCGCCTTTGGAGGAGGATCACCCATTGACTGTGCTAAGGCCTTAGGTGCCTTAGTGGTAAATCCTAAAAAGAATTTATCTAAGCTTAAAGGAATATTACATGTTAGAAAGAAAATTCCAATGCTAATTGCTTGCCCAAGTACGGCAGGTACTGGCAGCGAAACAACACTTGCTGCGGTTATTGTTGATTCTAAGACAAGACATAAATATGCAATTAATGATTTCCCTTTGATTCCAAGCTATGCTTGCTTAGATGAATCAGCTTGTATGACTCTTCCTGATGCTGTAGTAGCTCAAACGGGAATGGATGCTTTAACTCACGCGATTGAATCCTATATAGGAAGAAGTGGTAATAAAAAGACAAGAGAGGATGCCCTTGAGGCTATTAAGCTTATTTTTGATAATCTTTTAATATCCTATAAGGATAAAACAAGAGAATCAAGAAAAAATATGCTTATTGCCGCTCATAAAGCAGGAAGATCCTTTTCTAGGGCCTATGTTGGCTATGTTCATGCTTTAGCTCATGCCCTTGGTGGTAAATATAATACTGCTCATGGTCTTGCCAATGCTGTTATTCTACCAATCGTTTTAAGAGAATATGGTAGGAGTATCTATAAGAAAATGAAAAGGATTGCAATTTATTTAGGCTACGCTACAAAATCAACTGATGCTAAGGAAGCCTGCAATCTTATAATTAATAAGATTGAGGAATATAATAGGATTTTAAATATTCCAGCTCATTTGAAGGGAATCAAGGATGAGGATATTAAAATGATGGCAGATTATGCCTACCATGAGGCTAATCCTCTTTATCCTGTTCCAGTCCTTTGGTCTAAGGATAAATTAGTCCAAATGTATAAGAAAATAGGTGAAGAAAGTGCAGAATAATATTGATGAGCTTATAAATAATCATTATGCCTTTTTTAAAACTAAAAGGACCCTGGATTATAAATATAGAATTTTATATTTAAAAAAATTATATAAGGAAATCAAAAATAATATTGATTTAATTAATGAAGGCCTATATAAGGATTTAGGTAAAAGCCCAAGTGAAGCCTATATGTGCGAAACAGGGCTTGTGCTTAGTGAAATCACTTATATGCTAAAGCATATTAAGAAATTTTCTAAGCCAAGAAGGGTTAGAACTCCTCTTGCTCAATATATTTCTAAAAGCTTTGAGCTTGCAAGCCCATATGGAGTTGTTTTAGTAATGAGCCCTTGGAATTATCCTTTTTTACTAAGCCTAGACCCAATAGTTGAGGCTGTAGCGGCTGGTAATGTTGTTTTACTTAAAACCAGTGAGTATTCACCTAATACTAATAAGGTTGTAAAAAGAATTATTGAAAATGTTTTTCCTAAGGAGTATGTATCATGTGTTTTTGGAGGATATGAGGAAAATTCTTTATTACTTCAAAAGAAATTTGACTATATTTTCTTTACGGGAAGTAAAAAGGTTGGAAATATAGTTTACCAAAGTGCTTCAAAATCAAATACTCCTGTAACGCTTGAGCTTGGTGGTAAAAGCCCTTGTGTAATTGATGTTAAATGTAATTTAAAGCTAGCAGCTAAAAGAATTGTCTTTGGTAAGCTTCTTAACCTAGGACAAACCTGTGTTGCACCAGATTATTTTTTCGTACATAAGAGTATTAAAAATAAATTTATTGATTTAATTATTAAAGAAATTAAAAGACAATTTGGTGATAATCCAATTGAAAATGCAAGCTATGGGAAAATTATTAATTTAAATCATTTTAGAAGAATTAATAATTTAATTGATAAATCAAAGGTAATTTATGGTGGAAATATTGATGAATCAAGGCTTAAAATAGGACCAACAATAATGGATCATGTATCATTTGATGATAAGGTAATGAAGGAAGAAATCTTTGGACCAATTTTTCCTATAATTGAATATGAAAGCCTTGATGATGTAATAGGCAAGATAAATGAAGGAGATACACCGCTTGCATGCTATATTTATTCTTCAAATAAAAGAAATATTAACAAGCTTGTAACGGAAGCTGAATTTGGGGGTGGATGTATCAATGACTGTATCATTCACCTTGCATCAAGCTATTTACGCTTTGGTGGCTTCAAGGAAAGTGGAATAGGATCATATCATGGCTTTAATGGCTTCCAAACCTTCAGTCATTATAAGAGTATTGTCGATAAAAAAACTATTATTGATCTTCCTATGCGCTATCAGCCATATAAGAAGCTTAATGATAATCTTGTAAGGTTCTTTTTAAAATAATATTTAACTAAAAGGATTTAAAAAATCATTTTTATTATTTAACAAAATATTAAATTAAATCTTTTTAATAGCTTAGATTCTATTAGATTCTAAATATTATAGATTTGGTACAACAAAGGATGTGGTTGATTTACCCAAAGCATAATCAATTCAAAAGCAAATTGCTTATGGTGAGTATATAAAAAGCTCAAAAATTGCAATCAATGATATAAGAAATAATAGAACACAAAATAGAAGAAACATTTTATTTAAGAGATAATCCTTTTGCTTTTGATATAGCTTAAGGATTTTTTACTCTCAATGATTTTCTTTTGAGTAGTTATTTTATTATCAATGAGTTTTAATAACTTAATGTTTCTTAAATCATCATTAATAGGCAATTTGACCTTTATATTTGATATTTTTGCCAAAGAAAGATTTGGTTGAGCATCAATTGACTTTGATCCATTTATCATATTTTTTATAATCTTAGATTGCAAATAATAACTAATATAGTTTACATATTCTTGCTTCTTTAAGCGAATTATTGCAAGTGCTTGGTTTGTATTTGCAGGCAATATTTTTATCTACAACATACACATTGCCTAAAGCACTGACAATTGAAAACAATATATCATTTTCCATCAAGATACTACGTTTTAAATATCCTGTATGTTCAGCAAAACTAATATGAGCTAATTTAGTTAGATTAATATTAGATAAATCACTAATAGATTTGATTTTAATAAAATTAATTTCTTAAATTGTAAAATTTTTAGGAGTGGTCCCTTTTGTAATCAACTCACATATTTTCGATAGTTTTACTTTTCTCAAATCAGGAACATTTTTCCTAAATAATCTTAAATCATTTAAATAAATCATTTAATTATTACAATGTATTTGGGCTATTTTGTAGGTTAAATTAATGGAAAAAAATTTAAAGAAGTTTTTGAAGTTTGGAAGAAGGAAAAGAAAATGTATGTTAAGCTATCAACATACTCAGCATATTGTTTATTATGTGAAAACCATTTGATACCAGCATTTTGAGAAGTATACGATATTACTGATGAAGACGATAAGAAATATAATAAATTAATTTTGGATACTCCCAAAACAAAAGAGTCAATTAGAGATATTCCCTTATCTTCGGATTTGGTTAAATTTTTTATTCCTATTAGTAGTAAATAAGGAATATTACATTTTAACTAATGGAAAAATCCGACAGAACCAAGAAATTATAGAAATTACTATAAGAGATTGCTTTCTAAACTTGAAATACCTGATATAAAATTTCATGTTAGACATAGTTTTGCTACAAGATGTATCGAATCAAATAGTGATTATAAAACTATAAGTGTAATTTTAGGTCATTCGAATATTTCTACTACATTGAATCTTTATGTTCACCCTAACAAAGAACAAAAAAAGAAATGTATTGATAAAATGCTAAAATCATTCTAAAGACAAAATATAGAAAAATAATAAATAAATAGCCCCTATATTTAAAAAAATAGATTTATTTTTTTGTCAACTATTTTAAAATTATTTTTACAAAAAGTATTGACACTCTTAACTAGTAATGTTAAAATGTTAAAGGCATTAAAATACACATGCTTTTGGAGCTCACCGTCCAGTGCAGATGACATTCTGTGGAGGTCAAAGCGTTGAAAAAAGCAGAGGTAAAAAAACAAAATAAAATGGAGGAAAATAATATGTCAGTAGTTTCAATGAAACAATTATTAGAGTCTGGTGTTCATTTTGGACATGCAACTCGTAGATGGAACCCTAAGATGGCTAAGTACATCTACACAGCAAGAAATGGTATTTATATCATTGACTTACAAAAAACAGCTAATGAAATCGAGAAGGCTTATGCAGCTTTACTTGAAATCGCTAAGAACGATGGAAAGGTACTTTTCGTAGGTACTAAGAAGCAAGCTCAAGAGGCTGTTAAGGAAGAAGCTCAAAGAAGTGGTCAATATTACTGCAATAACCGTTGGTTAGGTGGTACTTTAACTAACTTCAAGACTATTCGTAAGAGAATTAAGAGATTAAATGATCTTGATAAGATGTTTGAAGACGGAGTTATCGATCAATTAAAGCTTACTAAGAAGGAAGTAGCTAAGATTTCTCAAGAAAGAGAAAAGCTAGAAAAGAACCTTGGCGGTATCAAGGATATGAAGGGTCTTCCTCAAGCTTTATTCATTGTTGATCCTCGTAAGGAGCACAATGCAATTTTAGAAGCTCGTAAGTTAAATATCCCTGTATTCGGAATCGTAGATACAAACTGTGATCCTGATGATGTTGATTATGTTATCCCTGCAAATGACGATGCAATTCGTGCAGTTAAGCTAGTTACTTGGGTTATGAATAACGCAGTAATCGAAGCTAACGGTGGTGTTGTTGAGAAGTTTGAAGATGAAGCTGTAAACCTTTCTGAGGAAATCAACAAGGAACAACCAAAGAAGGACAATAAGGGTCCTCGTAAGCCTCAAGGCGATAGAAAGCCTGGCTTCAAGAAGCCTTATCAAAAGAAGGACGCTCCTAAGGCTCCTAAGGCTGAATAATTAACTAATTAAAAAATAAAAAAAATTTAGGAGGATTACCATGACTGTTACACCACAACTTGTAAAAGAATTACGTGATAGAACAATGGCTGGTATGATGGATTGCAAGAAGGCATTAGAGGCTTGCGACTGTGATATGGAAAAGGCTATCGTTTGGTTACGTGAAAAGGGTATTGCAAAGGCTGAAAAGAAGGCTTCAAGAGTAGCTGCTGAAGGACTTTGCTCATACGTAATTGATGGAAATGATTGCGTATTATTCGAATTAAACTCAGAAACTGACTTCGTTGCTAAAAACGATAAGTTCTTAGCTTTACTTGATAAGGTTGGACAAATCATTAGTGCATCTGATGCTACTAATACTGAAGAAGCTTTAAACATTACTGTTGAAGGCAAGACTCTTGAGAATATTATTCTTGAGGATTCTGCTGTAATTGGTGAAAAGGTTTCTTTGCGTCGTGTTCAAAGAATCACTAAGGAAAATAGTCAAATTTTCGGTGCTTATAAGCACATGGGTGGTAGAATTGTTGTTGTTGCAGTTCTTGACAATGCTGATGAAGTTGTTGCTAAGGATATTGCAATGCACATTGCTGCAAACCAACCTACTTATGTATCTCAAGCAGATATTAGTGAAGAAAAGCTTGCTAGTGAAAGACAAATTATCTTAACAGAAGCTTTAAATGAAAATGCTAAGGCTGCTAAACCAAAACCTGAAAACATTATTGAAAACAATATTGTTCCAGGACGTTTACAAAAGTACTTAAAGGAGATCTGCTTATTAGATCAACCATTTGTTAAAAATCCAGATGAAACAGTAAGCGTATATCTTTCTCATACTAAATCAACAGTTAAATCATTCATTCGTCTAGCTGTAGGTGAAGGTATTGAAAAAGAAGTTGTAGACTTCGCTGCTGAAGTTGCTGCTCAAGCTGGTCTAAACAAGTAATTTATTGAGGGGCAACATGTTTGCTCCTCTTTTTTAAAAATTAAAAGGAGTTGTTCATATGTATAAAAGAGTGTTATTAAAGCTATCAGGAGAAGCCTTAAAGGGTGAAACTTCTTTTGGAATAAATCCTCAAACAGTAAAAGAAACTGCAAATCAAATTAAGGAAATTTATGATTTAGGCTGTGAAATTGGTATTGTTTGTGGTGGAGGAAATATTTGGCGTGGCAAAACCGGTGAAGAGCTTGGCATTGAACGTGCTCAGGCTGACTATATGGGTATGCTTGCAACAATTATGAACTCTTTAGCATTACAAAATGCCCTAGAACAAGCAGGTGTTCCAACACGCTGTTTAAGTGCACTTGAGGTTCAAGCTGTAGCTGAACCATATATTAGACGTCGTGCTATTCGTCACCTTGAAAAAGGTCGTGTTTGTATTTTTGCTGGTGGTTTGGGAAATCCTTATTTTTCAACTGATACTGCAGCTGCTACACGTGCAATTGAAATTGGCGCTGATGTTGTTTTAATGGCTAAAAATGGAACTGAAGGAGTATATGATTCAGATCCAAGAAAAAATCCTAATGCTAAAATGTATGAAGAACTATCTTTTAGTGAGGTCCTTAATAAAAATCTTGCTGTAATGGATTCAACTGCTGCAAGTCTTTGTAAGGATAATGGTATGAAGCTTATTGTATTTAATATGAATAAGCCAGGAAATATCGTTAAAGCTGTTAAGGGTGAACATATTGGAACCCTTGTTAAAAATGATTAAAAGGAGCTTAAATTTATGCCAGATATGATTTTAATGGAAGCAGAAGAAAAAATGGAAAAGTCAGTTCAAGCATTTGAACATGAACTTGCACAAGTTCGTACCGGACGTGCTAATCCTGCTATCCTAGATTCAGTATTTGTTAATTATTATGGATGTCCTACTCAACTTAAGCAAATGTCATCAATTTCTACACCAGAGGCTAACCAATTATATATTAAGCCATTTGATAAATCATTATTAAAGGATATTGAGGTTGCTATCTCTGCAGCTAATCTTGGTTTAAACCCTCAAGGTGATGGAATTGGTATTCGTATTGTACTTCCTGCAATGACTGAGGAACGTCGTAAGGAGCTTGTTAAGCAAGTTGGTCGTGTTGCCGAAGAAGGCAAGGTTGCAGTTCGTAATCTTCGTCGTGATGCTAATGATGCTTTAAAGAAACTAGATTTACCTGAGGATGAAGAAAAAGGATATCTAGACGATGTTCAAAAGCTTACTGATAAATATATCGCTAAGATTGAAGATATCGCTGATGCTAAGAGCAAAGAATTAATGAATATTTAATTTTATAATAAATAGATGCTAGCTTTTAATGTTAGCGTCTTTTTTTTGAATTTTAAAGTATTTATTTTAAATTTGTTTGTAATATCCTTTTATTTATGCTAAAGTATATAGTGAATTACTAGTCACAAGTAGGTGAAAAAATGAATGAACAAGAAATAATTAAAAAAGGTGTTCCTAATCATATTGCGATTATATTAGATGGAAATGGCCGCTGGGCAAAAAAAAGATTAATGCCTCGAACTTATGGTCATCTTCATGGTGCGAATAATTTAATTAATATGGCTAAATATGCTAATAAAATTGGTATTAAGTGCATGACTGTATATTGTTTCTCAACGGAAAATTGGTCTCGTCCTGAAAAAGAGGTTAAATTTATAATGACAAAACCTCTAGGTTATTTTAGAAAATATAAGAAAAATTTATTTGATTCAAATATTAAAATAACTATTATCGGAAGAAGAGATCGATTAAGCCCTCAGTTCTTAGAATTTATTGAAGAGGCTGAAGAAAACACAAAAAAACATACAGGCTTAAATCTTGTTTTAGCTATTGATTATGGTTCTTTAGATGAAGTAAAAAATGCAACAAAAGAAATTGCAATGCTTGTTAAAGATGGAAAATTAAATCCAGATGATATAACAGAAAGTACAATCTTTAAACATTTATATACAAAAGATTTACCACCGCTTGATTTGCTTATAAGAACAAGTGGAGAAATTCGTATTTCTAATTTCTTATTACTTCAGCTTGCATATAGCGAACTTTATTTTACAGATTGTTTATGGCCAGATTTCCATGAAGAGGAATTACTTAAGGCTATTGCCTCATATCAAAGCCGTAATCGTCGCTTTGGTGGGCTTAAGGAGGAAAAATAATGAAACAAAGAATTATCACGGGAACAGTTTTATGCTTAATCTTAATTCCCCTTTTAATGGTTAAGGAATTATTCCCTTTATTTCAAGTAACAATGCTTGTACTTGCGGTAATAGCATCTACAGAAATGATTAGATTGTATGAGCAACAAAAGAAATTTCCTTTAGGAGTTAAAATAATAATTATTATATCTTCGGCTTTGATATATATGTCATGCTTAACAGAATGGGCTAAATTTGTAAAAAGTACTAATGGATTAGATGATTCATTGTCATCACATATTTTACATTTGTTTAATCTAGAAATTGGCTTTTTACCAATGTTTTTAGTTGTCGTTATTACATTACTTGCTTGTATGGTATTTTGTCATGATTTTGATGGTGGCGATGTTGGAAAAGCACTAACAACTATTTGCTATACTGGTCTTGGCTTTGGAGCTTTAACAATTTTAAGATTTTTAGGTTTACGTTTTATCGTATACTTATTAATGATTACAATTTTAACCGATGTATTTGCATATTTTGGTGGTTCTAAATTTGGTAAACATAAAATGTGTCCTACAATTAGTCCTCACAAAACTTGGGAGGGTGCGATAATTGGATCTTTAGTTGCCGTAATATGTGCTACAACAATTGCTTATTTTTATGGTACTTTCTTTAGGGGATATTTTAATGAAGACGGAATTAAAACACTATTTAGCAATACCAGTGATGTAAGTGTATTTTGGAAGGGCGATTTTGATAAGCTTAATAGCTTTTGGCAATTTATAGCCATTTTTGGTATCAGTATTTTTATTTCTATAGCAGGTCAGGTTGGAGATTTAGTCGCATCAAAACTTAAACGTACATATGGTTTAAAGGATTATGGAAACATTTTCCCTGGTCATGGTGGCGTGCTTGATCGTCTAGATTCTGCTATTTTTGCAGCTCTTGCTTTGTTATTAATTTTTGTTCTTTTCTAAAAAGGAAGTAAGATAATGAAATATATATATTTATTAGGGGCTTGTGGTTCTATTGGAACACAAACCCTTGATGTTATTAGAAAATATTCAAATGATTTAAAGGTTATTGGTTTATCTGTTGGCCATGATTCTAAGCTTGCTAAGAAAATAATTTCCGAGTTCAAGCCAGAAATTGTGTCTTTTAGAACAAAAGAACAAATGGAAGAACTAAAAAGCTCTGATTTTATTTCGTGCTACGGTGACGAGGGGCTTCTTAAGGTTTCAAAATATCACAAGTATGATAATGAATTACTTGTTAATGCTTTGGTTGGCTCAGCAGGATTAAAACCAACAGTAGAGGCGATTAATGCTGGCAAAAATATTGCTCTTGCAAATAAAGAAACTCTTGTTATGGCAGGAGATCAGGTAAAGGCCTTGCTTCGCGAAAAAAAACTTGAACTATATCCGATTGATTCAGAGCATAGTGCAATTTGGCAATGTCTTCAAGGAGAGGATAAAAGAGAAGTTAAGTCATTAATTATTACGGCATCTGGAGGATCTTTTAGAGATAAAACGCGTGATGAGATAAAAAATGCGACCAAGGAGGATGCTCTTAAGCATCCTAATTGGAGTATGGGAGCTAAAATTACGATTGATTCAGCTTCCATGATGAATAAAGGCTTTGAGGTGATTGAGGCTCATCATTTATTTGATATGCCTTATAAAAAAATAAGAACAGTAATGCACCGCGAAAGTATTATTCATTCACTTGTTGAATATAATGATTTAGGTATTAAAGCCCATTTAGCTTCACCTGATATGAGGGGTCCTATTTTATATGCATTAATGTATCCCCAGCATCTTGACTATCAAGGAGATGCTCTAGATTTGGTGAAGGTATCTTGTCTACATTTTGAAGAATTAAGTGAAAAAAGATTTCCTTGTCTTTCCTATGCTTATGAGGCTGGGAAAAAAGGTGGACTTTATCCGACAGTTTTAAATGCGGCTAATGAGGCGGCTGTTAAGTTATTTTTGCATGATAAAATTAAATTTTTAGATATTGAAAAAATTATTAGAAATTATCTTGATGAGGAGTATTCAAACTCAAATCCTTCAATTGATGAAATTCTTGCATTAAACGAAGAAATTCAAAGAAAAATATTAAATGAATTTGGAGTTGATTTTAAATGATAGTTTTAAATATAATTGCATTTATATTTGCAATTGGAATTATTATTTTGATTCATGAGGCTGGGCATTTTTACTGTGCTAAAAAAGCTGGTATTTTATGTCATGAATTTTCAATAGGTATGGGTCCGGTATTATGGCAAAAGCGCAAAGGTGAAACAATGATTTCTATTCGTGCAATTCCTATTGGCGGATATGTTGCAATGGCAGATAGTACAGTGGAACAAATTCTAATAAATGAAGGCGAAACAATTGGTATTAATTTAGAGGATGGTTCAGTTAAGGAACTTGTTCTTGATCAAAATCTCGATGCTGATTTTAGAGGTGTGGTAAAACATATTGAGCTTTTAGGAGTACATGGTGAGGGCTTAGAAGTAACCCTTGAAATTGATGGTGAGGATAAAACATATCCTATTTTAAGAGATGCCTTTTTAGTATCATCGCCTAAGGATAGAATGCAAATTACACCATATGATCGTAGTTTTGATTCTAAGAAAATATCCCAAAGATTTATTACTATTAGTGCTGGTGTAATAATGAATTTTGTCCTATCAATTGTTCTTTATTTAATAATTTCATTTGTAACAGGAGTACCTGCTAATACTAATATTGTTGGAAGTGTTGGTGAGGCATATCCTTCAGCTAAGTTTTTGTCTTCAGGTGATATTATAAAGGAAGTAAATGGTAAAGAAGTGACCGATTGGAATTCTTTAGGCGTTATTATGGAAGATGTTGCTATGGAAGGAAAAACGACCATTACACTTAAGTATATACATGATGGTGTGCTTAAGGAAGAAAATAATTGTGGAGTTTATTTAGTTTTAAATAGCTTTGGTCTTTCAAATATGCAAATTGATGAAAATGCTTCATCATATGATAAAGGTGCTCAGGTTGGTAATTTAGGACTTAAATATGGTACAGGTAAAGATAAGGCGACTCCTTCAGATGATGAGACCGTTTTAAAAAATGGTGACTATATTACAGCGATTAGGATTCATGGAAATAGTGAATGGACAGTAATTAATGATTGGTCTGATTTAATTAGTAATTTAAATGCTTATACTGATGTTATATCAATTGACTACAAGTTCTATAGTCAGGATAAGAAAAAAGAAATTGATTCTCAAACACCGATTTATTCTTATTCAGATGCTTTATTAAGTGGTCAGGATATTATTAAGCTTAAGGCATATATTGGAGTTTCTCCAGAATATCATTTTGATTTTTGGGGTTGTACTAAGGCAGGCTTTAAACAATTTGGTGAATCATCACTTGTAATATTTTCAACTCTTAAGGAATTAATTGCACCATCTGCAAATATTAGGGAGGTTGGACTTTCTGATCTTTCGGGTGTTGTTGGAATCTTCAATTTAGTATCACGAACCTTAAGTAGTGGCTTTTTAGCTTATTTATCCCTTATTGCGTTATTATCCGTAAATATTGGTATTATGAATTTCTTACCAATTCCTGCCCTTGATGGTGGAAGAGCAGTTTTCTTAATTTATGAAGCTATAACTCATAAAAAGCCAAATAAAAAATTTGAAACACTATTAAATAATATTGTATTTATTTTACTCTTAATTTTATTTGTCTTTGTCACATATAATGATATATTAAGATTATTTAAAAAGTAGTATAAAGGATGCTTGTAATAAGCATCTTTTTTTATACTTGTTTTTTCTACAAAAACACTTGTTTATCTACAAAAAACAAGTATAATATAACCAAGAGGTGTATAAAATGTATTTTTCAACAAGAGGGAATGAATCCATAACTGCGTCCCAAGCAATTATTAAAGGTTTAGCATCAGATGGAGGCCTTTTTATTTTTGATAAACTACCAAATATTAAGTTTAATGAATCATTTCTAGCATATGATTATAAAACTTTGGCTAAAAAGATATTATTAGCCTTTTTAGATGATTATACGAAAGAAGAAATTTCTTATGCTGTTGAAAGTGCTTATAATGATAGTGCTTTTGTAAATGGTGAAGTATCATTTGATTTAACGGAATCATTTGGTTTTTTAAATTTATATAATGGACCTACATTCGCATTTAAGGATATGGCACTACAGATACTTCCTTATTTATTAAGTATTGCTAAAAAGAAAAACGATATTAAAGAGCATACCGTCATTTTGACTGCTACATCAGGTGATACTGGTAGTGCAGCATTATGTGGTTTTAAAGCCTTAGATGATATAAGCGTAATTGTCCTTTATCCGCATAATGCTATTTCTAAGATTCAAGAAGCACAAATGTTAAGTTTTAATTCAAATAAGGCTCAAGCAATTGCGGTAGATGGTAATTTTGATGATTGTCAAAGGGCAGTTAAAAATATTTTTAATACTGTAAAGATTCCTGGTATTTCTCTTTCTAGTGCTAATTCAATTAATATCGGAAGATTAATTCCTCAAGTTGTTTATTATATATATACATATATATGCTTAGTTAATAAGGGAAAAATAAAATATGGGGAAAAGATTAATTTTTCTGTACCAACAGGTAATTTTGGAAATATTTTAGCATGTTATATTGCTAAAATGCTTGGTACGCCAATTAATCACGTAATTTGTGCGTCAAATAAAAATAATGTATTGACAGATTTTTTTAAAACAGGAGAATATAATGCTAATCGTCCATTTTATGTAACGAATTCTCCTTCAATGGATATTTTGGTCTCTTCAAATCTTGAAAGATTATTATATTTAATGACTAACGATAAAAACTATGTTAAAGAGCTTATGCAAAGCTTAAATCAAAATGGTTCTTATAAGGTAAATAAGGACTTATTTAGTGAATTACAAAATATAGATGCAACATATGTTGATGAGGAAGAAACAAAAAAAGCGATTAAAGAACTTTATTATAATAAGGGTATTTTAATTGATCCTCATACAAGTGTTGCTTATACGGGGTATTTGAAAACAAAACCTAAAGGATATACAATTTGCGTTTCAACTGCAAGCCCATATAAATTTCCTGTTACGATTGCCAGTGCTTTAGGAATCAAGCAAGTAAATGAATTTACGTTAATTGAAGAAATTAAAAATTTAACGGGCGTTTTACCAGACAAGCGTCTTATTGCTTTGAAAAATATTGAGCTTAATCCTTTAGTATGTAAAAAGGAAGAAATAAATTATACGGTTATAAGAAAGGTAGAAGGATATGCTAAAAATTAGAGTACCTGCAACAAGTGCCAATCTATCAGTCGGCTTTGATACATTGGGAATAGCTTTAAACATTTATAATGAATTTGGCTTTAAAAAAAGTTCTTTTGATAATGTGGATGCTTTTGAGAGTAAATTTAGAACTAATAATTTAGTTTTAAAAAGTTATAAACGCTTTTTTGAATATTATAATATTAAATATGTTCCAGTTAAAATCTTGCCATTTAGAATTGATATCCCTTCATCAAGAGGACTTGGTTCATCGGCTTCTTGTATAGTTGCAGGTGTTATGGCAGCTAATATTCTATCTGGTTTAAATTTGAAAAAAGAAGATTTGCTTGACCTATGTGCGTCTATTGAAGGACATCCGGATAATGTGCTTCCTGCCTTAGTTGGTGGTTTATGTGCTGCATTTATGGCTCATGAAAAATATTATTATAAAAAATATATTCCTTCTAGTAGATTGCAATTTTATAGCTTAATCCCTCCTTTTGAATTGAAAACGGAGCTTAGTAGAAGTGTTCTTCCAAAAATGTATAATAGATGTGATGTAATAGCGAATTTATCAAGAATTGTTAATCTACCATCCGCTTTTATAGATGGTGATATAGAACTACTTAAGGCTATTTTTGATGATAAAATACATGAGCCTTATCGATATAAGCTTATAGAACATAGTCTTGATGTAAAAACTTATTTTAAGGATTATGCCGTTGCGATAAGTGGTGCAGGTTCTTCATTATTAGTGATTGGTGATAAGGTTATAGAATTAGATAAAATATATGATTTTAAAATTGTTAAAGTAATTGTAGATAATAATGGGGTGGAAATTTATGAGTATTAATTATATTGGACTTCTTGGACTTGGACATGTTGGTAGTGGTGTTTATGATATTATTAAACAAAATGATTATTTTAAAACGAAAGCCAAAATTAAAAAAATTTTAGTAAGAAATAAAGAAAAATATAAGGAATATCCAGATAATCTTTTAACAACAAATAGTGATGATATTATTAATGATAAGGAAATAAATATTGTAATTGAGGCTATTGGTGGTGGAACTACCGCATATGAATTAATAAAAAAGGCTATAACTCATAAAAAGCATGTCATAACAGCTAACAAAGAGGTTTTATCTGTACATTTGAATGAACTATTAGAACTAGCACATGAAAATAATGTTTATCTTTTATTTGAAGCTGCTGTTGGTGGTGGTGTTCCAATTGTTGCAAGTATTATAAACAATACAAAGACAAATGAAATTAATCATATTAAGGGTATTATTAATGGCTCAACAAATTTTTTATTGAGTCTTATTCAAGAACAAGGCTATTTATATGATAAAGCCTTTAATGAAGCCTCTCGCTTAGGTTATTTAGAGGCTGATCCAACTGATGATATTTATGGTTATGATCCAGTAAGAAAAATTGTTGTTCTTTCAACTATGTGCTTTAAGGGAAATATATCTATTAATCATGCCTATACATATCCAATATCAAAAGCCAATGATCAGTTTATTATTTATGTTAATAATAAAAATTATGTTTTAAAATATTTAGCAGAAGCTTATAAAAAAGATAATATGGTTTCTATTAGAGTTGAACCAACAATTGTAAGAAAGACATCTTTTTTTGCGATGGTATCTAAAGAATTGAATATTATTGAAATTGACGGAGCCAATACTGGTAAATTAGAATTTATTGGCAAGGGTGCTGGAAAAATGCCTACAGGTAATGCCATTGTATCAGACCTTACAATGATTTTAGAGGACAGAGGCTATATTGATTTCCCTAATAATGGGGAATTAAATGTTTGCTTTAATGATTTATTTTTTGATAGATATTTAATTCAAACAGAAGAGGATATTCCTGAGGATATTGTTGATTATAAGGATGGTATGTTTGTTTATACAAAAAAAATATCAGCAAGACAGCTTGAAAAAATTACAAAAAATGCCATGTTTTATGCTAAAATAGAGGACTAGTCTATGGATAATGACTATGTAATTATAAAAAAAACGAAATTACCACAGGGCTATAATGAAGTTTTAAAAGCTAAGGATTTAATAAATAGCGAAGGAAAATCTGTTTCTGATGCTTGTAAAATGGTAAATATTAGTCGTAGTACCTTTTACAAGTATTCGAATGATATTTATTTATCATCACGTGAGTTTGGAAGAAAAGCTAAAGTTATGTTAAAGACTTTAAATTGTAAAGGTATTTTGTCAAATGTACTTAATATAATTGCAACTCATGAGGGAAATGTATTGACAATTAATCAGGATCTTCCTATACAAAATATTGCTTATATCAGTATTATGATTGAAATTGACAAATTAAATATTACATTACCCAAGTTTATTGAGGAAATTAAAAGTATAAAAGAAATAAAAAATGTAGAAATTTTAGCAATAGAATGATAAAATAAAGGTACTTAGAAAGGATGATTACTGTGAATAAATTTATGTTTCTTGCGATTGAAGAAGCAAGACAGGGGATTATTAGTGGTGAAGGGGGTCCTTTTGGTACGGTGATAGTTAAGGATGGCAAGGTTGTAGGAAAAGGACATAATCAGGTCGTTTCAAACAATGATCCTACTTGCCATGGTGAGATGCAAGCAATTAGAAATGCATCAGCAAATTTACATACTTTTGATTTATCAGGTTGCGAACTTTATACAACAGGTGAGCCTTGTCCAATGTGCTATGGTGCGATATTATGGGCTAATATTAGTAAGGTTTATTATGGTTGTAATGTTATTGACACGGAAGAAATTGGATTTAGAGACAATAAGTTTTATTCAATGACGGAAGATGAAAAGAAAAAGTTTATGACGGAGCTTGATAGGGAAGAGTGCTTAAAGTTATATTCTGATTATAAAAATATAACAAATAAAGTAAATTATTAAGAATATGGTCAAAAAAGACCATATTTTTTTTAGGCTAGAGAAGAAAGAGAAAAATATGTAAAAAAAGAGTTGACAACGGATGAAGAAAAGAGTAAAATAAAACACGTTGCGAGTCAAAAAAAGATTCGAACGGACTACAAAAAAAAGAATAAAAAGCTTAAAAAAGTAGTTGACAGTATAACATAGAATGTGGTATACTAAGGAA
>ENA-ORMR01000168-ORMR01000168.1-human-gut-metagenome-genome-assembly--contig:-NODE-168-length-76353-cov-8.457574_pt1 | contig 76353 bp, 57 predicted proteins | sample MGYA00242107_ERZ509003 | MGnify/ENA primary metagenome ERZ509003 (study PRJEB26280, sample SAMEA2338699) | human gut metagenome | biome: human gut; feature: human-associated habitat; material: faeces...
CGGGTCCCCGTCAATTCCTTTGAGTTTTAATCTTGCGACCGTACTCCCCAGGCGGAATGCTTATCGCGTTAACTTCGTCACCGACCCTAAAGCCGACAACCAGCATTCATCGTTTACAGCATGGACTACCAGGGTATCTAATCCTGTTTGATCCCCATGCTTTCGTGCCTCAGCGTCAGTATATGGCCAGATAGCCGCCTTCGCCACCGGTGTTCTACCCAATATCTACGAATTTCACCTCTACACTGGGTATTCCGCTATCCTCTCCATAACTCTAGCTACATAGTTATAACGGCTATTCCGAGGTTAAGCCCCGGGATTTCACCGCTATCTTACATAACCGCCTACACACCCTTTACGCCCAGTAATTCCGAACAACGCTCGCCCCCTTCGTATTACCGCGGCTGCTGGCACGAAGTTAGCCGGGGCTTCTTTAGATGCTACCGTCATCATCGTCACATCCGAAAGAGCTTTACAATCCGAAAACCTTCTTCACTCACGCGGCATGGCTGGGTCAGAGTTGCCTCCATTGCCCAATATTCCTCACTGCTGCCTCCCGTAGGAGTCTGGACCGTGTCTCAGTTCCAGTGTGGCTGATCGTCCTCTCAGACCAGCTATAGATCGTAGGTTTGGTAGGCCTTTACCCCACCAACTGCCTAATCTTCCGCGGGCCGTTCTTTCGGCGATAAATCTTTCACCCTCAGGTCTTATGCGGTATTAGCATCCGTTTCCAGATGTTGTCCCCCACCAAAAGGTACGTTCCCACGTGTTACTCACCAGTGCGCTACTCTCATTATATGGTGCAAGCACCACACAAATCCCGTTCAACTTGCATGTGTTAAGCCTGCCGCCAGCGTTCGTTCTGAGCCAGGATCAAACTCTCATCTTAAAATGATTCTTCAATCCCGTCTAATTACTTACTCATAAAAGAATTTTCTTGGTTCCTTTTTTTTCAGATACACTAGACTTTACATATTTATTTTCACAAATACCCGCCGTCTGCGTATCCTCTTCTTTACTTATTTACTCTCTTCTATAACTACCGGGCGATTTTGCACTTGGCTAACTCGCAGCCGGTGAGCAGGTTTATATGACAGTCGCCGTCATATGTCAACACAAAAAATTAAAAAAATTTGATTTTTTTTCACATTTTTTCTAACCCATTGATTGCATGAAGAAATTTATGTGGAATTTTCGCATGTGGAAATACGCCCCGTTATTTCCATTTTTTTAACCTTATGTGCGATACAATACTTACAATACACGAACTGTAATTTTGATACAAGGTAGCAATTATGTTAAAAAACAACATTTTAGTTATAGCTTTAGTCTTAATACTTTCGGCCTGCGCATCGGAGAAGCCGGTTTTGACCGGGGTTGACGGTTCGGCGATTCCGCCGGCTTTTGCCCATTTTCCGGACGTTCCTTTTCCTGACCAGTCCTATATAGATCTGGAAGAAACAAAGGCTTTGGGCACCGGCGACAACTGGATCGGCAGCCTGGTATTTACGACTCCGTATAACGCAAGCAGCGTTTTTGACTTCTATATGTCGGAGATGCCCAAACTGAAATGGAAAGAAATTGCAACGGTTCGGGCTGATATCAGCCATATGACTTACGTACGGGAGAATCGCGCCGTGCAGATTCTGATTCTTTCCGACGGTTCGGACAAGGCCAAAGTAACGATTACGGCAATTCCGAATCCGAATGCTTCAAGCTATTAATAAAGGGAGCATCAAATGCGGTTTGAATTTTTCACGATGGGCGGCAGCCAGCTTTGGGAAGACGTTTTCTTTTATCAGAAATGGCGAATCCAGCGAAATTACCGCACCAAAGAATACAGGCTTCTTGATCCGTGGGACATTCAGCGTCACAGCGGCGGTTTCGAAAACTGCCGCCGGGCTTTTCTTGACTATATTGAAATCTATGAAATATCGCGACAGCGCGGACATATGGTAATCATGCTGCACGGTCTGGGCGACAGCAAAAACATTTTCAAACCCTTATGGCGCGCCGTATTAAAAGAAGGTATGATGGCAGCGGCAATAAACTATCCGTCGACCCGCAAACGAATCGACTCACACGTCCGGCAGTTGGATTTTCTGTTAAACCATCTTGAAGACGTGCAGGAAGTCTCCTTTGTAACCAAAGGCGTTGGCGGAATTGTGCTGCGTAAACTGATGGCTCTCGAATCGCCTTGGCAGAAAAAGCTCAAAATCCGGCGCATTGTGCAGGTTTGTCCGCCGAATCAAGGCAGCAAGCTCTTTGCCAAACTTGAAAAATACAGTTTTTTCAGATGGTTGCTAGGCCCGATTTTGAAAGAAGTTTCGCCGAACAACATGATTTTCATTCCAAACTTTCCCAAAGGAACCGAGTTTGGCATCATTGCAACGGACTTTCCGGGCAAGAATCTGACCAACATGCTTTCGGAATCGTTAAAAAAATCTCTGCCGACACCGGGCGAATCCGATTTGGAGGGTGCAAAGGAGGTTATTCATGTCAGCAACGTCAACTACAACGTCTTTAACAACGACAAAGTCGTTAAAGCCTGCGTAAAATTTCTGACCAAAGGGAAATTCAACTAAATCAAAAAAATCAAAAAACTGTAACAAAATATTTTACTTTTATATGCTACAATCTAAATAGCATGGAATAGCTTTAAAATGAGGAACCGATGAGAGCCGTACTGATTAATATAGGAATAATTCTGGCAATTGCCCTTGCTTATTATATTGATTTTTTCGGCTGGTTTACCACAAAGTACGCTTTCTGGGGTTCACTCGTTTTGGTAATTGCGGTTTTGCTGGCTGCTTTTAAGGTACTTGGCAATCCTTGGCATAAGGAAGACGACGATGACAAAATGTAGTTGGAAATATAGATTTATTTTTTTGTTGGGTGCTTTTTTTGCCGTATATTCCAGTCCGGCACATGCTGCTGATGCTCAAAAAGACATTCTCGGGGGAAGAACACTTACGACCGATGACAAAGCTATCATTGATCAGAAAATAGCCAGACTTGAAAAAGAAGTACCCGAGCTTAAAGCTAAAATGGATAAGGCTGATGAAGAGTATAGAAAAATAAAAGACAAAGCTCAAGGTTTATTTAATTACAAAGACTTTTGGTTTGACAGTTGGGTTGTGCAGGCGGGGAGATCATTATCTCCGGTTCACGACAATTCTTTTGAATACTATATTGCTCACTTCCGAGAAGAAGCTCAAGCCTCTATGATGGAAGGGGATACAGAACAAGCACAAAAATGGAACGCCGCAATTGCCGCCGCTGAAAAATATCTTCTTGCCGTTGCCGAGTGGAAAGGTCCTGCAACGGAACTGGCTGACTTAAAAAGCATCAAAGATCACGGTGAAAATGTACTCGTTTATTATGATGAAAAAAATGAAACATCGGTATACTACGTAATCAATGCTGACGGCAGTTATGAAGCCGTTTCCGGTGTTACCAAGGGATGTATGCCGTTACCAGCCAAAATAGCCGAAGGTAAAAACTGCATTTTCTGTCCGCTTTTCGCGCAAATATTCTCTGCGGCACAGACCATGGCAACAAGCTCATTCGGAGTTTTAGCCCAGTCGCTGGCAAATGTCATGCTGGTAGGTTTTGCATTATGGGTTGCATTTTCGCTGCTGGGCAAGGTTTCGTCTTTTACCAAAATGGATGCGCCGAAATATATTACCGAACTTTTGACGCAGGCTTTCAAAGTCCTGTTTGCCTATCTGATGCTGCGGAATGCAGACGCTGTTTACACATATGCCCTCGGGCCTCTTTTGAAAGCAGGCATGGAATTCGGCATGACGCTGTTATCTTCCGGTGACAGTGTATATTTGAAAAGCTGCGACTCTATGAGCGGCGTGAAAAACATGCCGACAAACGGTTTGTTGCCTTATTACCTTTATACACAGTTAGACTGTTTTATCAGAGCCATTCAATTTGAACTATCTGTTCCGCAGGCAATCGGTTCCTCGCTGATGTGCGTTTCCCGAAATGAAGCAGCTTCCGGTAATGTACTATCTGTTCCCATACCTGATTTTTCAATGCTTTTCCAAGGCCTTATCATTTGGGTCTTTGCTTGGTTGATTTCTCTGGCTTTTGCCTTTTATCTGGTTGACGCAACCGTACGACTGGGCATAGTCGGCGCTTTGATGCCATTCCTGATTGCCAGCTGGCCGTTTAAGGTTACGTCTAAATATACGAATCAGGGGTTCACAATGTTCATGAATACATTCTTTACCTATGCCTTTATGGGGCTGGTTGTCAGTATTAACATTCAGTTAATGGGCATATCATTGACTGGCGGACAAGGTGGTTTGGATGCAATTGAAGAAGCATTGAATGGTAATTCGGTAAAAGTACTGAGTGACCTTTTGGATATCGGTTTTGCCGGTTTCCTCATCCTGATTGCCAGTTGTATTTTTGGTTTCAAATTATGCGGTCAGGCTGCGGAACTGGCTGGAAGCATGGCCGGCGGCGGTGGCGGCAGTTCGATTGCTCCGGAAATCGGCGGCATGGGTTATAATGTTGCCAAAGCGGCGACGCTCGGAACCGGCAAAATGGCATGGCAGGGGACAAAACTGGTTGGCAATGCGACCGGAGTTACGCCAAAGCTGCGCCAGGCTCGAGACAAAGTCGTATCTGGCGTTTCATCTGGATTAAAAAGCCTATTTACTTTTGGCAGAGCAACCAGCAAAAGCCGCGCTCCCGTATCCCGGCTTCGCGGCTCGGACGCTCCGGCGCCGACTCCCTCCTCTTCTTCATCAGGCGGCGCTTCTCCGGTAACGGCCGAGCAGGCCCGTCAGGCTGAAAGAGTCGAAAATGCCGCACCGCGGCCGACAACACCGGCTAAACCGGTAACGGCTGCTAATACGGCCAAACCGAATCAGGCCGGAGCGGAAGGAACTGCGCCGACAAGTCCGGAAGCGGCAAGAGAGCGGCAGATTGACCAGTTCAACCGCAAACAGGCCGCAGGATTGGATCTTGTCAACAATTCCGAAATTTACAAACAAGTGTCCGAGCGGTGCGGACAGGCGACGGCCAACCGTGACGCAGCGGCTCAACGCGCCCGCAATTTTGAAGCTCAGGCAAAAGAGGAAAAAGACAAAGCAACCGCTTTGCGGCAAAAAGCTCAGAGCATGGCTGACGGTGCCGAAAAAGACGCGGTAATGCGGCAGGCAGGCTCTTCCGACCAAAAGGCTGACGAATTTACGGCTCAGGCTGCCGAAGAAAGAAAAAATGAAAAAGAAAATGACGCAATCGTTCAGGAAAACCTGAAAAAAATGGACGAGATGCAGAAAGAAAGGGAACAGAGCATATCGGACAAAGAAATTGACAGCATTATGAAACAGAGATACGGCAACAATTACCGTACGGAACAAAGCGCCAATATTAACGGATGGAACTTTAAATAAGTTTTAGGACTAAGACAATGTTTAAGGACGTGAACATAAAACAGATTTTAAGAGTGATGCTGGTTGTTCTTTTTGCGGCATTTATGCTCACGGCCTGCGAACAAGATGATTCTATCGGAGGAAGGAGCCGAGCTGCCATGGCTGCTCCTGTTGGTGAAGATCCTATTTCCGAAGAAACAATGAAAAATGCCTCCAATGCGCATCGGGAATGTTGGCAGACCGGGATGATCGACCTGCTTTATCAAAATATGGGTAAAATCGCTATGGGCATGTATGCCAAAATTACCGACGGTGCATTGCCTTTGATGATGATTGCTTTTGCGCTCTGGACAATTTTCCGCCTGTTAAAATTTGTCGGTTCGTTTACCGAAGATTCTCCGGCCGAAATATGGAACGAAATTGTGCGAAAATTGTTTGTCTGTCTGATTTGCGGATTAATTGCTTCTTCAACGACGCAGATCTTGTGGCTGTTGAATACAGTTGTTTTCCCAATTTACTATGCCTTTTTGGAGCTCGGCGCGGCAATTCTGAACAGTGCGGGAGATGGCAGCAACTTTAAAGCAGGCAGTACGGTTCTAAGCTTTTTCCAAGAAAAGCTTACGCTTAACGAACCGGTAATGTGTTCTGCGCCGGCTATTGGCAAAGCTTCTATCGAAAGCCTGTCTTTCCCTGACGGTCCGAGAACCATGATGAATTGTATGATTTGTACCGTAAACGAACGTCTGACTTTGGGATTTTTCCTTTCCTTTAAGGTTATGGATGCTCCCGGATTTATGTCTTTAATTACTGGTTTGTTTATTCTGATTTGTTTTACCATTGTTAAACTCGGATTTATCTTTTATTTGGTCGACAGCATTTTCCGCTTTACAATGATGGCAATCATACTGCCGATTCTGATTATGTCCTACGCTTTTAAGCAGACGTCAAGCTGGGCAAAGAACGGTTTTCTGACTATTATAAACTCGGCCGCATTAATGATGTTTATGGGCATAATGATGTCTATGGCATTGTTGGCAATGGAAAAAATTATTACGGACAATTCCGATATTTTCAATGACAATGCAAACGAGATGTCTTTTTCCGAATTCAGCATTCCGTTTATGTGCATCATGCTGGTCGGATTTTTGATATCTTCAAGCGTAAATCTGGCACAACAGGTTACAGACAGTCTGGTTGGCGGGAATTCCGATTCCTTATTCCAGAAACGGGTCGGAACTTTCGTAATGTGGACATTAAACCTTATTACTCTTGGTGCCGCGAAGAGAGTTATTAATGCGGGCAAAAAGATTCTCGGCATGAAATAGCCTGAAAAATTAAGGATTAAAGAGATGAAACGGCTGACTGACATATTAAAACGAGATCTGCTAAGAAGAATTATCTGCTTTTTAGTCCTTCAGTTCTGTTGTCTTTCTATCATGCAACCTTACTCTTTTGCAGCAGATCAAAACAATTCTGCACAAACCAGTGATACTAATGGAAGTGGCGTTTCCGAACCAAGTTACTATCAGGATGCAAAAGTCACGCATACAAAAAACAGAAAAGGCGAACAAGTTGAGTTCGTTTCAGTTAAGAACGCCTATAAGTATGTGAAACAGGATACAAATTATCTAACTCAAATTACATTAAACAATAATGTCACATCTGAGGATATCGCTTATTTATTGCAGCGTTATCCATCAACACTTGGTTCATTTGATGGCACCGAAGCCGTTCAGGAAGAACGTATTGTTGACAAACTTGATGACATGAAAGACGACGGAGAAATTACCGAAGACCAGTATAAAAATGCCAGAAGGAAAATCTCTTTAGCCTTTGATGAGCTTTATAAGCAGTCTATGAGACAAGCTATTGCCGTCGGCGAAGGAAACGTAGAATCCTTTGATCCGTCAAAACTTACCAGTGATCCGGCTTATCATAGAGCATATAACAGAGCTGTAAGAGACGAAAAAGATGGAATATTTACAGAAGAAGAAACCGAGACCAGAAAACAAGATTACATATCAGACGGCCTGGCAAAGAAACATGTTATTGAAAAGATAACTTCCCCCAAAGAATGTGACATTGACGGCATGCGCAAGCAATACCAGTCAAAATGTTACTCCTGCGTAATTATAAAAACTTTATTAGAAACATTTTTGAACGCTTGCAGCAAAGCTTATGACATTACATCTGAAGCGGGCGTAAAACTGCTGGTGCTTGGCGCTTTGGTCTGGATGGCTTTCTTTGTGATGAAAAACGTTTCATCTTTGTCTAACATTGAACCGGGCGCTATGATGAACACCCTAACCGTCTTTTTGTTTAAAGTTATGGTTGCATATATTTTGATCACTTCCGGTCTGGGCGTTCTGGTTAAATACACAATAAATCCGCTTTTAACGGCAGGTGCGGATATGGGTATCGCCTATACAAGCGCCGTAAGCTACAAATCTGAGGCTGAAAATTTTGAATATGCTGTTGAAACACCTCAGGTTAAAGCACCCACAATCACAACAAACGGCGTATCGACAGAAGTTGTACCGGCAGAAGTTTTAAATAAGGTAATGCTTTTTGCCGAAAAGATAGATAAAAACGTCTCGACAAATTTGGTCATCGGGCATGCCATTACCTGTTTTTCCATGGAAGGCGGAGCTTGGACTTTTGATATTATTGGTAAAGTTATTTCTTTTCGAATCGTAAATTTGTGGTTATGGTTCTGCGGCGCCTTAATTTGGTTTGTCGGTTTTATGCTGACGCTGGGTATCGGCTATTATCTGTTGGATATTTCGTTCAAGCTGGGTTTTTCAATAATGGCTTTGCCGGTTGTTATTGGATTGTGGCCTTTCAATGTTACCAAAGGTAAAGTTACAGCCGTTATCGGTATCATGCTTAAAGCAGCCGGAACTTTCGTATTTCTCGGTTTAACAACGAGCTATGCACTGGCGATGATTAGTACCGCCTTGCGTGACGTGGATACATTGCTTGACAATATCAAGAACGGAAATGCTCAATGGGTTTCCGAAACATTTGAGTTAACCGGACCTTATTTTCTGATTATACTGTTTGCATTTCTTTATTCAATGAAACTTATATCATCTACAATTACAGATTATGTTGATAAATTCTTTAAAGACGGCGTTTTCGGCGGTGCTGATCCGATGCACAAACAATTGACTCAGATGACTGACTTTGCCAAACAGCAGGCCATGCGTCCGGTAAAATGGGCCGGCGGCAAAGCTTCCGATGCCGTAAAGAAACAGGTAACAGAAGGAGCTGCCAAAGCCGGAAAATTTGTCCGCGGTCTATTCAAAGGCAAAGCCAACGGCGATCAGGAAAAAGACGACAAAGGCGGCGGCAATCCGGTAAGCGGCGGCGGAACTGCCATTAAAAACACAGGAAAAGGCGCCAAAGCGGCCGGAGCAACCATGGAACAATCCGGAAAAGGCGTTCAGGCTGCCGGCAAAGGCGTGGAAGCAGGAGGAAAAGCGGCTCAAGCCGGCGGCAAAGGGTTGATGTCCGCAGGCAAGGGATTGTCAGCAACAGGTTTGGGCGCCATTGTCGGCGTACCGATGATGATTGCCGGTGCTGCGGCATATGGCGCGGGCAAAGGCGCCGAAGTGGCGGGCAAAGTAACCCAAAAGGCCGGCAAAGCCATGCAGAAAGGCGGCAAAGCGATGAAAAAGGTCGGCGAGAAAATGGAAAAAGCCGGCGAAAAGATGGAAAAAATGGGCAATAAGCTGAAATTCGGCGATGAAAAGGCTCCCGAACCGGAAAATAGAGACAACCGTTCCAGCGGGGAAGAAAGTTCTAAACCTGAGGAGCAAAACGAACCCGAGAAACCGGAAGACAACAATAAACCGGACAACGGCAAGTAGCAGGTGACCGAGATGATGAACTGTATTTTGACATATTTGAAAAGAATTACCTTTTGGGCAGCGGTTGGATTGATTCCGTTTTTTGCTTCAATTCATATTGCAGTCGCTTCCGACGCCGACGTATGTAGAATATCAAGAGACAGTTCGGGTCGAAACTTGAAAAAAACGCAGAGTGTCTCCGCACAATGTTTGAAAAATCAGGCAGCCGCAGGCGGTTGTATTAACGTGGTACCAACAGACGGTGCAAACAGAGTATCTGATGATATTCATTACCGCGGCGTGCATCCGGTCAAGGGAACTCCGCAAAACCATAACGGTATAGACTATGCTGCAGATATGGGAGCTACGGTTCGTGCCGCCGCGGACGGCACCATTGCTCATGTTGGCGTCAATCCCGGCGGCTATGGTAATTACATTGTCATAAAACATGAAAGAAAAGATAAACCTGGGCAGTATTATACAACATTATATGCTCACTTATCAAAAATGTATTTTTCATCCGGGAGCGTCGGCAGCAAGGTAACAAAAGATACGCCAATCGGCGAGGTAGGAAATACCGGTGCTTCTACTGGTGCTCACTTGCATTTTGAAATGAGGGAAGGAACCGGTTGGGGTGTTACCGGCGGCGCTGTTATAAATCCGATTTGTTCTGAAATTCAGGCTTTGTGTGGTGATACGAAAGTTAATCCGATGCAATGCACACAGGAATGCCAGCAAAATCCAAATTCCGAGGCTTGCAAAACCCCTTTTAATCTGACTTTTAACTGGGTTCAGGATATGCCCAAGAACACTTGGGAACCGGTTTCTTTGGCTCCGACACCGGTTGTCGAATCGAATGCCTATAATCTTGGACAATCAACCGGAAAATGTAATATCGACTCTTACCGCAATTCTTTCAGCAGCTGCATTTTTTGCGATTTGTTCCGAGTTTTGTTTGATACTGCCAGTAATCTTGCAAAAAAAGCCTATCTTTCCTTATCCGACGCAATGATTAATCTGGTCGTTATCGGAATGGCTTTGTGGCTGGCTATGACGATTTTGAAATTTGTTTCGGCTTTTGATGTCAAAGAGCCCCGTATACTGATAAAGACCATTTTTAATCAGGCATTTGTCGTCTTTGTGGTTGTTGTCATTCTGCGTTCGGACATTCAGGAATTTATCAATTTGATTGTGACTCCGGTTTTCAATACCGGCATGACTCTGGCACAGCTGGTAACGTCAGGACAAGACGGGCAGACATGCACCGGATTCACGCAAGTTACGGAAGACGGCGGCATCCCGTCGTCTATGGGTAATAACATTCTCTGTACCATTCAGAGTATTCAGGGAAAACTTCTTGACATTATGACTTTGGGTTCAACCTCATTTTGTATTGCCATCTTTGAGCAGTCCTATACGATTGGAGGCATACATATATGGATTCTTCCGCATGTCGGTTATCTTCTGGTCGGCATTATTCTGTGGCTCTCTGCCTTTATGCTGATGGTTATTTATCCCTGGCTGCTGATTGATTCTATCTTACAGCTGAGCGTGGCATCGGCACTTATTCCGGTAGCCATTGCCGCCTATGCTTTCCCGATTACGCGGAAAAAGTATGTTACCAAAGTCTGGGAAACGTTTATGACCGCTATGTTTACATTCCTGTTCCTGTCAATTGTCATTTTTATTATCACAACCGGCATGGAACAGACAATTAATAAAATAATGACTCCGGAATTAAAACATGCCGGCACACAGGGAAGTAGCTGGAATATTATTCTTGATCCGTTAAAAGGCGTTGCCTGGTGGTCAGTGACTACCCTTGAACTGGTCTTCTGGATGCTGCTTGGCTGGGCCGTTTTGGATCAGGCCAAAGAATTTGCCAAATCATTCTCCAAAGGCGGTTTCAGCATTAAGCCAATCGGTTCGCCTTTCGGCGGCATGGTTAACAATGTGGCGACACAAGCGGCTCTCGGTACCGGCAAAAAGGTCTGGGGCGGAACCAAATGGGCCGGAAAACAGATGGGACAAGGCCTGCACGACATGGCGCATTCGGCAAAGGTCAACCGAATGGCCAACCGGGCGATGAAAAGCGACGACGCCAAGACCAACGAAGACGGCAGCGTTACGGCAACCGTGCGCAACTGGTACGGCCGCAAAACGACCCGCACGGTTTCGCGCGACGCTTCCGGCAACCTTGCCGTAACCAACCAGCGCTCCAGAATCAAGATGCTCGGCCGTTTCAGCCATGACCGGACGACAACCACCGACAAATATATGACGGTTAAGAACAAATACGGCAAAGACGGCAAGCTTCTGCAGCAGACGATTAAAATCGACTCCGCAGCCTGTCGCAACATGACCAATCGCGACGGTTCGCTGAACATGGTTGCCGTCAACACCCTCCAACAGAACTCGACTTTGGGACAGGACATGGTCAACACGGCTATTTTGCAACAGGCTCTGAAAGAAAGAATGCCCAACTCGGAACTGGCCGATATGGACACTTCCTTTGCGGCTCGCGAAATTGTCCGGGGCGACGACGGTTCTTTCACAATTAAACAGACCAACGCCGACGGCACGACGACCAATTTCAGCATGAATATCAGCAATGGCCGGATAATGACATCGGTTGAAAGAATCAGCAAAAGCGGTTCTGCCGTCAAATACAGTTCCGACGGCATTATCAACAAGCGCTCAACTTATACCTATACGGACGGAAAAATAGACACGGCGACAGTCAAAAACAAATATGCGTTTGCCGATTATTATACAAAATATGACAGCAAGCCGATGGACTCCAACGGCCGCCTGTCCGCATCAATTCCGCAGGACAAAATCATGTTCGGGCAGGACGACCTCGACCTGATGGCCGAGCAGATAGCCGTTTACGGACAGCCAAATTCGATGAAGGAATTTTCCAAGTAATTTCCGGAAACAAACGCTGACATCCGACACAAAAGGAATCCGAAAAACCGGGTTTCTTTTGTGCATATTTGTACACAAATTGTCTTTTTTTGTACTATTTTCTTGATTAATAAGCCGCTTGTATTTATTATTTGCTTAACATTAAATCTTGTTCTTTACAGCAAAAGGATAAACATACTATGGAAGAAATTATTTTCCCGAACCAAATAAGAATGTTTAGAAGACTGCGCGGCCGTTCCATGCAGGAACTGGCGGATCATCTGGGAGTCAGCCTTTCTGCCATCTCCAAAATCGAAAAAGGTTATCGCCGCGTCGATCAGGAACAGCTGGTGCGCGTTGCCGAATTTCTGGACTGCCCGCTGCAGGAACTGTTTGTCAACGAACAAAATTCGCAGCAGGAAATCGTCCAGTCGTGGCGCCGCGAACAGGAAAGAAGAAACAAGATTAACGAGAAAAGCGGCCTGAAGACGCTGGGTGCCGGTCTGCGCCAAATCAGAAACGAAAAAAACCTGACCCTGATTGAGGTTGCCGAGAGCGCCGACATGACCCTTTCCGTTTATCATCGTATTGAAATGGGACAGCGGGAAGTTTCGGACAAGGAATTTAAAAACATTGCCAAAGCGCTGGAGATGACTGCCGAGGAGCTGAAAGAAGAAATCAAGAGTCTGGAAGACAAAGGCATGCTTGAAGAAATTATTCAGCGCAACGATGCCAAATACAAATTGCTGTCTACCCCGCGCGGCGCCATTTCCGCCTTTACCAACGCCGTCAACAACAGTCAGGACAACATCAAGATTTCCGTTTACGGAACGGCAGGCAAAGACGGCAACGTGATTATCGACTTTGACGAAGAAACTAAGAAAGTTCAGCGTCCGGTTAAACTTTTCAGCAAAAAAGATGCTTATGCCGTCAATCTTTGCACCAGGCGTCTGGGAACGCTGTTACCGACCCGTTCGATATTGTTTGTCGACCCGCAGGACGTTGTCAGCGTCGGCGACATCGCCCTGTATTTCGTCGATGAAAAAGAAGCTAAAATACTGAGCATCCGCGAAGACGAAAACGGACAGCTTTACGGTCTGCGCTGGAACCCGGACGAAAGAATAGAAATCGGCAACGACGATTTGAGCAAAATACATAAAGTTGTCGCTATTGAGCTTTAGTTTCAAACTCCGCCTGACCGGCGGAGTTTTTTTTATTCCTGCCGCTTTTGTTAACCTGAAATTTACGACATAGAGCCTAAAATCGGTAATATGGATGAATTTTAAATAAAAGTTAGCAAGAGTCGGACAAAACAGGTGGTTGACACTTATTCAAAAGGCGCGGACAGCCGCAAGCTGTATAAGAAAAATCATGGCGACGGGGAAGACCCCATCATCATAGCTCAGCGCTTTTTAAATATTTTCCGCCAGTTGCATATTTTCAGCACCGAAAGAAAAGAGGCTTTTAACAAAATGATTTTGGAACAGCCTCCGGAAATCAGGGGTATGTTCGGTTCTCTGCCGGGCGGTTCGGTTTTGCAGGAATATGTCGACGAACTTGAGCAAAGCGCCGGCGTTGCACGCGACCATTCGGGCGAGTTTCAAACCGCCTCGGCGACACCCGAGCTTAACGACGAAATATCCAGAGCCAAAATTTTGGCAACTGCACTTGCCGAAGCGCAAATTCAGGCAAACGCCAAGTTGCAAAACAGCATTCCTCAGGCACAGCCGCAACCGGCCGCAGCTGCACCGCAACCTGCAGCCCCCACTTATGCAGGACCGGCGAAAATCGTTGCCGACGCATCTTTTGCCAAAGAAATTGCCGCAGCATTTTCTCAGGCACTGAAATTCAGCGAAGAACGAAGCCAGACCGGAAACAAACAACTGGCGGCCGCCGTAATTGCCTCGCAGGAGAAAATGGCCAAAATCTTTGCTGAAAAGAGCAGCAACAGCGAACTGACGTCGGCTCTGATTGCGACACAGGAAAAAATGGCGCAGGCATTGGCGGAAAATGCGGCAGCCATAAAGAACATGCCGGTAAAATCGCTTGGCTCAGGCAAAGAAACTTCGTTTTCTTCACCGGACGGCAGCAGGGAAATTCTGGACGCCATAAGGGAATCGCAGGATCGTATGGCGCAGATGATTATGCAGCATAATACCATGGCAGCCAGCAACAGCAGCAACACCAACGCAAACAACATTCAGATTAATGCAACACCGATGCCGCCGATGGAGGACATCGTCAAAGGCATTGTCAAAGCACAGTCCGAACTGTTTCGAGAAATGTCCGAAACCCAAACCAAAGAGCTTTCGGCGATCATTTCAGTAGCACTGAAAGAAAGTCAGCAGCTTTCGACGCAAACAATTGTCGAAGCCATGGAGCGGATGCAGAAAGAGAATCAAAAGTTCTTTGAACAGCAAACAAAAAATGCTCCGAAAGTTGCGGTACAACCGGTATATATCCAACAGGAAAAGGACAAAACTCCGCGGCCAATTCCGATCAGTCCGGCGGAACAGGAAGACTTTCAGATTCCCGAAATCAATCCGGGTACAGAAAACGACGAGTTAAACGAGCTTTTTTCGGACGAGAACAATGCGGCGGAAGACGAAGAAGAACTTCCGAAAAAAAAGAAAAAAAAGAAGAAGAAAAAAAATAAAAACAAAGACTCTGGCGCTGAAACCAACGGGTTGGACTTCTCTTTGTTCGACGATGGCGTACAGGCCGCAGCTAAACTTAAAGACGGGATAAAAGACGGGCTGTCGTCGCTGGCTTCTTCATTATTCAAAAAAGACGAGAAAAACGAAAACATCGGTTTGCCTGACATTGACGCAGACATGCCGCTTTCCGAGACGCCGACAGAGTTCCCCAATACAGAAACGCCGGCAGAATCGCCCGCGGAAAGCGCAGAGCCGGCCGCCGAGGACGCTGAATGGACATGGGAAGAGGTTCCGGCCGAAGAAACGACAGCGGCGGAAACAGAAAATGCCGCTGCGGAAAGCGCAGAGCCGGCAATTGCCGCGACCGAAAACCAAAATGAAGACTTTAACCTTGACGATTTGATTGCCGAATATTCCGGAGAACAGCCGACAGGCTTCGCACTGACAGACGAACAGGAAAACACCGCGGAAGAAATTCCGGCCGCGGAGATGACCGCTGCATCGGACGAAAGCGAAGACGGCGACTGGGAATGGGAATACGAGGAAGTTCCCGAAGACCAAACCGAAACGCCGCCGGAAAACACCGCGGAAGAAATTCCGGCCGCGGAGATGACCGCTGCATCAGACGAAAGCGAAGACGGCGACTGGGAATGGGAATATGAGGAAGTTCCCGAAGACCAAACCGAAACGCCGCCGGAAAACACCGCGGAAGAAGTTCCGGCCGCGGAGATAACCGCCGCACCGGACGAAAGCGAAGACGGCGACTGGGAATGGGAATACGAGGAAATTCCCGAGGACCAAACCGAAACGCCACAGGAAAGTAAGGAAACGGCAACAGAAGCCGCCGCGGATCCCTATGTGACAGAAAATGACGAAGAAACGGCCAATCCGCTTTACAGCGGCGACCTGATTTTTCACGACGACGTCTATAAAAACGCCGACGACGCCTCCCCGCTTCCGGTTGTCGGCCTTAATTTGGGAATCGCCGAAATCAGCGATGAAAAAGAGAACAAAGAACCCTATATTCCTAAAGACGATATAGTTGGGTAAAGCTCATAGAAAACAATTTACAAAAAAACGCGGCTAAACTAGAGTAGAATGTGAGGAGCCAAACATGGAACAGAATACGCAGCCGACAGGTGCCAGTAAGGAAAGCCTTTGGTATCTGGACAATTATATCCTGCTCAAGGATTATTACGACCGCACAATCTCAAGGATTGCAGCGCGTTGTATCCGTATGGGCAACATTGCCATGGAAGAATATAAGTACTACGGCTATATCCTTGACGTTCTGGAAGAAATCAGCGAAACCGGCGACTATATTCTGGAACACAAGGAACTTTATCCTTATGTGGAGAAAAAAATTGCCGGCGGCATGGAAAGTTTCAAAAAAACATTGGCCGAGTATCAGCTGGAGCTGAAAAACAATTCTTCGCCGGACATGATTAAGGAAGACGCCCATGAAGTTGAAAAAATGAAAGAGGTTCTGGGCGAAATCGACAAGACGGTCGACCCGACGGTCGGCGCAGGGATGAACATGGACCAGCTGATGGAAAAACTGATGGCACAAAATAATATGGCCGCCACAGAAACAATGCAGCAGAGTAACCAACCGGCTCCGCAGCCCGTTCCGGCGGCACCCAATCAGCAGATGCAGCAGGCCAGACCACAGCCTCAGGCCGCCGTACCGCACGAAGTCAAAAAAATCATCAAAATAAAAAAACCGGTCAGTCCCGACGTACAGCAGGCCATACCGGCAAAAGACGAGGTCAAGTAGTCGGAAATGAGAAGTTTTCTGTCCCATAACGTAATTAAATTCTTCGGCATTCTGGCTGTTTTTACCGTATTGTCGGCCTGCAGGACCGAAAAGCCGCAGCCATTGCCGCCTCTTGACCAGCGGTTGAACGCCGATATGGTTTATCCGCAGGATCCGAATATGATTCGCACACCCAAAGGCGCCAACGAACTGGATCTGGAAACGCCCCTGCGTTGCAGCGTCAACTGGGACACTCAGCAAATGATACTGACCCTGCCCTATAACATGTCGGCCTTCAGGCTGGAGAAAAACGGCGTTAACGACCCTTTGCCGCGTTTTGAAGTTACCGGTTTTTCGTTTGAAAAAATGCCGGCAGAAAAAGCTCTTTACAAGCTGACCAAGGAAGCCGGCATCAAACTGGTTGCCAAAGACGCTCCTTATGCCAGCATTTCGGCCGAAAACCTGCGCGGCGAATTTTCAGAGGTCATCAATATGATTGCCGATGCCGGCGAAATCTACTATTCCTACGAGGCATCAGAAAAGACCATGCGCATCAGCCGCAAGGGTAACTTTACGCTGTATGTTCCGAAGTCGCGGCCGATAATGCTCGGACTGCTTGATGTTCTGCGCGGTTCCGGCATTACGGATATGACAACCGACTGGGCGGACTATTCGGTTACGTTTGAGGCTGATTTCGAACTTAAAAACAAAATCATGGACCTGATTAAATATTTTGAAAGCAATCCGACGCTGGTGGCTTATGACGTGAGCGTTTTCCGGATTTATCCCTATGACAAGGGCAAAGACGTCGAATGGAAAGAGCTGCTTAACGCCTTCTATTTCGGTACGGTTACGACGGCCAAAACCGGTGTTATCGGCCGGGTTCTGACAACCACCAATGAGCTGAACATCAGTACGCTGCGCCAGTTTTTAGGCAGACAGGCAATGGTTATGCCGGTTGCGGAAGGAAAATTCGTGGTGCCAAACCTGTGGTTTTCGCGCTTTGACATCGGCAAATGCGGCCGCCGCGATTCGATTGAAGCCGACTTGTCCATTCTGGCAAAAGCCTCCTTGGAAAAAGGCAACCGAATTTTCTCGGACATTACGCTGGAGGCGACCAACGGCCAGATTACACATTTTGACGTACGCAGCCGTCTGGGCGAAAACTTCCTGATTATCGGCATTCCGAACCAACTGTTTGGCGCAAAGTCACCCAAATCGGAAACCGTGGTCTTTATGGTTCCGCGGATTATCCGCACGCTGAAAACGACCAAACCGATTTTAGATAACTTAATTTAGAGGATTTAAGGAATGGCAGAAGATTTTAACAACATCAATCGACCTGCAGGCGGCAGCATGCCGGATCCGAACCGGCCCCGATTGAAAAAAGTCAAACGCCCGATTAAAAGAATCGTCAACCCGTCAAATGCCGCAGGCGTGTCCGCCGCCATGCCGCCGAAAGCTGAACCGGTTTATCAGCCGCAGGCTCAACAGCAGACACAGTCTCCGGCAGACGATTTTGACCTTGACGCAATTCTGGATGGGGGAGAAAATCTGCCGGCATTGAACAATACGCAGGAAGTCGCCAGTGATTTTCAGCCGCAATTTATTGACGAAAGCGACATCACGCCGCCGAAAGTGCCTTTGGCCGAACAGTTTATGGTTGACAACATGTTTACAAAAAAAGCTTTGTTTTTCGGCGCATTGTTTGCTTTTATCTTCGGCTTTGCCATTGCCAAGTTTTTCTTTGCACAGGAAACGGTTGTTCGCGACGGTCTGCAAGGCGTCGTAATCAATCCCGAAGTTCCGAGAGGGCGCGCCCGCTGCGGTGTTGCCGAAAGAACGCAGGGCTGCGTGCTGTACATAATGAATCCGCAGCGACAGGAACTTACGGCCAGAGATTTTTATGATTTGGCGTCGCAGCTTACCGGAAGACAGAGATTTGTTATTGAAACCGGAAACATGCGTTATTCAAACGTCAAAATCCGTCCCGGCGGCATTGCTCAGCTTAACATTCCGCCTTTACAATAAGCAAAGCCCCTCGGAAGAGGGGCTTTGTTTTCTTTGTCATGTTCGGTCTTGAGCCGGACATCTCTCTCCTTGACTGCCGGAGAATGACAATAAATATAAAAGTTATACTCGGACTCCTCTCTTCTTTGTCACCCTTGGGCTTGTCCCGGAGGCTCTGGGATATTGACGACGTCAGCGAGATGACCGGAATATCTAAAATAAAAGAAAAAGGCTGTGAAGAAAGGCTGTTGCGCCTTCCCTTAAGCTGTCCGCTCAATATCTGTTACGCTTTGGACAAGAAGCTGGTTATCTCTTTGCAGGATATGCCTTGTATCCGTGGATTTCCGGCTATATCCGAGTTTGTCCTGTAAGTCTTACGGTTTACGCTGTCGCTTAACCGATCGTCAACAGGACTGCACCGCAGCCGGTTCGCAGCTTCACTGGAGCTGCTCCCCACGTTGCGCCAAACATGACAAGGGAAAAAGGAAAGCACGGGAATCCAGAGATTGTCGGGGCAAGTCCGACAATGACAGCAAGAAAAGCCCCCCAGGGCAAGCCTGAGGGTGACTGTAGTATAAGAATGGCAAAGAAGAAAAATAAGCCCGTTATGTGACCTCGGTAATGGCGCGGAGGTTGCCGTCGCGGTTAATTTGAACGACACGCAGCTTATGGTGCATTTCTTCAATCGTCTTATTACGGTCGATGGTCGGATAAGTGTGCAAAATACGGTCGGTAAAAGCCTTGTAAGCAGCTTCGGAACTTTCGGCGTGAATAGTCGCCAGACAGTTGTCGTGGCCTGATCCCATCAGTTCCCAGATGGCGCCGGCGTTACTGGTGGAAATTTCGCCGCCGATAATGGCGTCAGGCGTAAAACGAACAACCAAGTCGATGATTTTGGCATAGTCCATTTCATTGGTCTGTTCGGTACGGGACAAAACCAAATGAACGCGGTTGGGATGCGGCACCAACAGTTCGCGCGTATCTTCAATGGTCACAATACGCTTGTTGATGTCCAAAATTTTCAGCAGGTTATTCAGAAAAGTCGTTTTACCGGTTGATGTCGCACCGGAAACCAGAATATGGTCGCCGCGCTTAATGCTTAGTAACAGACGTTCATAGGGGTCTTCCGGGTCTTTGATGTCTTTCAACGGATTAATCTTGTGCAGTGCCTGCCCCTGTGTCAGACCATAATCCGACAGACCGAAAGCCACGTCGTCGCTGTGAACACGAATGGTAAGCGCGACGCCGCCGGTAAGGTCGTCCTGATCATACATGACGTTACGTCCGGCAATAGCCGAAAAACGGTGTTCGCCGGGAATGGTGGCATAAACGACCGGCGAACCCTCGACCGGATCAAAAGGCAGCTCATAGGTATTGGCGACAATATAGAGCAAATCGACCAGATATTCTTTGCTGAGTTTCTCGTCTTTATACATTACCCAGGGATAGGCGCGTTTGCCGCGCAGACGCAGCCAAATCTGGCCGGAACGGTTGACCGCCACTTCCTCAATGTTGTCCTGATTGTACCAGTAGGACAACGGGCGCAAAACTGATTCCAAAACCTTAAAGCTCATATTTTTCTCCTATCAGAACAACTGAGGGACGCTGTTATCCGTTTTTGCCGCGGAAGACGACGAAGATGAAGAGGACGACGACGAACTGCTGCTGAACGAAGGCGGCGGAGGCGGTGTCGAACCACCGGCCGGCGGTGTCGGCATCAGTGCCGGAGCGCCTGCCGTCGCGGCGGGTTTCTTGCTCTTGACCTTGCTGTCGTCCATCAGGCGCGGTGCGGCAACAGCTTCAGCATCGGTTCCTTCGGCCTCATAGACAACGGAACCGGCAGTGGCGGCACGGTCGGCGTCGGTCATGCCCATTTTACGCCTGTTCTGCGTATCGGTACGATCCTGCTCAAGCTTGTTATCATCGATAAGCACATCACGCTTGGAAAGGTTCTTGGCGACTTCGGCTTCGTCTCTTTCCGGCGTTCTCAACCATAAATCTATGTTCGGGTAGACGATAATTCTAGTACCGGCCGGAACATAAGTCAGCGGTTTGATATTAGTTTTGTCAGCCAAAATCTGTTCAAAAATACGGTTCATGTCCTGCAAAAAGTTCTGACGCGCGTCGTTGGCCGCCTGCTGGCGCGGAGATTCCGTATCGGAACTGTTGTCATCGTCATCTTTCGGCGCCATGATATAGGACGTATAGCTGGTCAGAGCCGTGGTCATAATCGGCAGCGTATATTTCTTAAACAGCTGCTGGTCAAGATAGCCGAGTGCACCGCCGCGGCCCTGTGCGTCGCCGGTAATACCCTGGAAGACAAACAGCGAACCATCCGGACGGATCAGACGTTCCCAGGTAATCTGAACCTTGGCCGACGAGGAAGTCGTTTCCGTGCCTGCAGTCAGGCCGCCCAGCGTACCCATCAGACGGCTGCCGGCCGGGATTACCACATTGCGTCCTTCTTCGGCATAAACGTTGCGTTCAACAAAAGCGGTTACCGGGGTCGGGTTGTTGCTGTCGATGGAGCGGGCGATAACTGCCGGAATCGGTTTGTCGGCAAAAATCATTTCGCTCAGGTTGACGCGCCATGAAGAAACGGCCTTGGCAATACCCTGTTCATCCCAGTTTTTCTGATAACCGTCAAAAGATTCCGGTCTGATGCCCGAGCTGATTTTACCGACGGACATAGCCTGCCGGCGCTGATTCTGCGCCGCAGCCAAGGCCGCCGCACGCTGCGGGTCATAACGCTCGCCGGGACCAAATCCGCCGCCGGGGCCAAGATTGCCGCCGGCGCCCATACCGGTTCCGTAAGCGCCGCCGGGGCCGAAAGTGCCGGCAGGAACAAACATTCCCGAAGAATCAGGCTTTTTGACTTCTTCAATGCCGATAAGCGTGCCGTCATCGTCAATAATCAGGCCGTCGGGCATTTTTTTACCGACAACATTGCCCTTTTTATCAACAACGCTGCCGTCGTCCATGATATCGCCGAGATATTCGCCGTCCGGCGTCAGGGCAATACCGAGCGACTTGCGGTATTTTTTCATTTCTTCTTCCCCGACGACGCCGATTTCGGGAATGGCACCAATTTGTACCGGTTTACTGTACCAATCGGCTCCGCCACCGTTGACCTTGCCCATAACCTTACCGTCAAGGCCTACAAATTCGCCATTTTCATTAATATGGCCAATAACGTTTCCGTTCAGGTCGACAACCGTGCCGTCCGGCAGCACCCGACCGATGATATTACCGTTCGCATCGCGCAAATACCCGTCATCCCCAACGACATAACCGTCTTTTGAGGTTTTGCCCTTTACTTTACCGTCCAAACCGACGAACTCGCCGTTTTCGTTGATATGTCCGATAACATTACCGTTTAAATCGACAACGGTACCGTCGGGAAGAATACGGCCGATAATGTTGCCATTGGCGTCACGAAGGTAGCCGTCATCGCCGATAACATAATTGCCGGCAGCCGCAGCCTGTTCGGCGGCCAAACGAGCCGCTTCGGCCTCGGTCAATTCCTTAAGCAGGCTGTAATACTGCAACGGTTTGGCTATGGCCAGAACGTTGCCGTTGCTGTCCAGAATACGTCCATTGTCTTTCAGCGAACCGATGACATGATTGGCAGAATCGACCAGACTGCCGTTCAGTTCAAGTTCGCCGAGGACGACGTTGTTTTGGTTGCGAATGTAAAAATCGCGGTTACCGCGGCCGGCAACCTTGTTTTCGCCGTTAATCAGAAAGCCCTTGTCAATGCGGCCGAGTTTTCGGCCGTTGACGGTAAGGACGTTGCCGTCACGGGTGATATAGCCGATGACATTGGCGTCATTGTCGTAAACATACATGTCATACAGGGCATAACCGATATTTTTGCCGTCTTTCAAGACCGCACCGCCAAACTCGACTTTTCCCACCTCTTCGTTTTTGGCATTAAAGACGCGCGCGTCGGAGCCGACCCGCCCCAAAAAATTATTGTCATTATCGAAAGCAAAGCGGTACTTGAACAACTGGCCGACAGGTACGCCGGTTTTGGAATTGACATTGTCATTAGGCTGCATATAGCCGATAAACTCGTTGGCTTCGTTGACGACCGTACCGTCAAGAACCGTGCGGCCGATAAAGACGCCGTTAACATTCATAACCGGATAAAACTCCGTCTGTCCGGCGATGATTTCACCGTCGGCATTGCGCAGTTTTCCCCGCTTGTCAATGCAGCCGAGCAGTTCGCCGCCATAAGCCGTTACCTGTCCGGAAGGCGATATGGTTCCCTGAATATTGCCGTTGAAGTCTATTACACTGCCGGGAATTACCTGATAACCGATGACGGCACCGGTTTCCGAAACCGCCTGCCCGTTCCAGAGCATGCGGCCGATAAACGTTTCGCGATAATTGCGGATGTCCCCCTGCGGCGTAACAACACCGAGAAGCGCACAATCGCCGTCGACCACGGCTTTATAACCGCTGGTTTCGCCGACCGGCAGGCCGGAATTGTCAATTACCAAACCGCCGTCAACTACTTTTCCGGCGACACGCCCGGCCGGATTGCGGACAGCACCGTCAATGTCCGCATAGCCAAACAAACTGCCGGTTACGCCGAGGACCAGATGCTGATCGGACGCCGTTCCAACCTGAGGATTAAAGTTGACCTCGGTATTCTTTCCGGCTTTGACAACCGAATTGTCCGGCAGAATTTTGGCTTTCGGTTTAAGTCCCTTATCCAGGACCATATTGGTTTCGGATAAAATACCCAAGAGTTCTCCCGCCGCCGAAAAAGCATAGTCGGCCGCAATATTCCGCCCCAGAATACGGTTGCGCTCGTCAATGTTGATGCCGGCTTCAGTCAGCCTGCCGAGAGCAACAACCCCCTTGTTATACATTGAGCCGTTCGGCATCATATAGGCAATAACAGCACCGGTCAGGTTATACACCGGCGCCAGCGTCATGGTCGAGCCGCTCAGGACGCCGTCGGAAGAAAACAAAAAGCCGAAAGGCGAAACGAATTTGCGTTCGCTGCCATCCATGACCGAGGCGTTAATACCGCTCATACCCAGCGATTTGCCGCCGGGAGCAATGACCAGTTCGTTATTAAGCGTCGCGCCGAAAACAAGACCATTGTTGTCATAAGCCAGATTGGCGCGGACATTGCCGAGCGGCGTACCCTCAAGCGAAATAACCGCGCCGCTTTTCAGCGCATGGGCGCGCAGGGCGCCGCGGAAGTTGAACACAGGGCCGGCATTGACCAAGCGTCCGATAATCTTTCCGTCCTTATTTATAACCGTGCCGCGCGGACCGACCTGTCCGATAACTTCACGCGCCTGAGCCAGACTGCCGCCGGGCATAATCCGGCCGAGATAGCGGCCTTCCAAATCTGTCGCCGTTGCAGCCAAATCAACGGCAAAACCGATAATTTCTCCTTTGGCGTCGGCAATACGGCCGTCCGCGCGCATTCGCCCGACCAAATCGTCCTTATTGATAACCTCACCGTTATAAGTAACAAAACCGATGTATTTACCGTTGTTGTCAAAGGCAAAACCAGACCTGACTATTTGACCGATAATCTGATTGTTTTCATTATAAACATAGCCGTTGGCCTTAACAAAACCAATTGTCTGCGCCTCAAAATCGGTAACGTTGCCGCCCGGCGAAACGCTTCCGATAAAAGCGCCGTCCAAAGAAATGACCATTTTGGAAGATATCAGACGTCCATCCAACAGATAATCGTTGCCAACCTTGCGGTAGGCATAACCGTCCGGCGAAACGAAACCAATCTGCTGTCCCTGAAGATTGGTATAAAGACCGTCACCGGTCAGACGGCCGACGGTTTTGCCATCGTCGGAATAAATCAGTCCCGGAAACAGAACTGCGCCGAGAACATTGAAATAATCGTCGACAACCAGACCATTCGGCAGAACCTTGCCGACAATCTTTCCGGAAGTCAGCCGCACCGAACCGTCGTTGGAAACCTTACCCAGAAGCTTGTTGTCGTTGCCGATGGCAATGCCCTGCGGAATGACGCCGCCGATAAGCTCGCCGTCAAAATTAACAATCAAGCTGTCGGCGGTAACATTGCCGATAAGCTGATTGTCGAGACTGACAACCTTACCATCGGGAATAACCTTGCCTATAAGATCGCCGTTGAAGTCGATGGCCGTAATTTCAATTGCCGCGGCCGGAGCAGCAAAAAACAGCACGGAGAAAAAGGCAAGTGTCCGCACACCCGACCTGATTTTATTCAAAAGTTCTAATCGTCCGCCGTTCAAAGTCACCCTAATTCCTCCGGTTTTTGGCTACTTCCTGCAAAGCATAGCCGGAAACTTTTTTATCCAAATCTATAAACGAACCGTTATTTTTGATATAACCGATATTTTTGCCGTCTTTGCTGATTACGCTGCCGTCCGGCGCCAGCCTGCCCATATATTTACCATCATTTCCAAGAATTGTCGCGCCGATTTTGTAAATTCTGCCCAGAATATTGTCATTGGCATCAATTGCCAGACCGCCGGACAGGCTGCGGCCGATGACCGTGCGGTCACGGCTGACGACGTTGCCTGCCAAATCGACATAACCGGCCACTTTGTCGGCGTTGTCAATAACGATGTCGCCTTCGGCAATTTCGCCGACCAGACTGCCGGCCTGATTGATGACGCTGCCGTCGGAAAGCGTGCGGCCGAAAACGACGTTGTTGACATCAATGACCGTGCCGTCCGGCATTACCGCGCCGATGACATTGCCGCCGAAATCAATAACCGAACCATGCTTGACCAGGCTCAGGTTTTTGTCCGTCGAACCGCCCGGCAAAACGGCGGTAATGTTTTCGTTCTTATTGTCCAGAACGTCACCGAGCGAATTGACCCGGCCTTTGTAGTTGCCCCAGATGTCAATAACGATGTCTTCGGGAATGACTTCGCCGACGACTTCGCCGTCTTTGTTTAAAACCTTTCCGTCGGAACTGGTTATGCCTTCGTGTTTGCCGTCAAGGTTGATTACCGTACCGTCGGAAGTCGCATAACCGAGATACGAACCGTCATAACCGATGGCCGCACCATGCAGCAGAACCGCGCCGCGATATTCGTTGTTGTTGTCAATAAACAGGCCTTTGGCGTCAACCCGTCCCTGAAGCTCGCCGAAACGGTTGAGAACACGGCCGTCGTAATTGATCTTGCCGACTTTTTTGCCATAGAAATCGACAACTTCGCCACGCGGCAGAAGTTTGCCGAGCATACGGTTGAAAAAGCCTGTGCCCCGACCATGTATTTTGCCCAATGCAACGCCTTTGTCATTATAAACGTTGCCGTCAGGGAAAACGCGGCCCATAAACTTTCCGGAAGGATCGACGACTATCGACTTTTCGTCCAGTGCCACGCCGATAATCCGGTTGGCATCATCGGCAACCAGATTGTTGGCATAAAGTTTGGCTTCACCGCCGCCGGGTATCGAAACTTTGCCGTTTTCGCCGACAACGTTAAGAAAATTGCCGGAAAGATCATAAGCATAGCGGTTTTCCAAAACCTTACCCATGTAACCGCCGTCCTTGTTGAAAACATCGCCGTAAGTTCCGACGCAGCCGACCGGCAGCAACGCTGCCGACTGGACAATGCCGTTAGCACCGACTTTGCCGAGATATTCGCCGTCATAAGTGACAGCAATGCCGGAACGGGAAACACCGCCGACAATTTCGCCGGTTTCGTTCAGCACCGTACCGTCAGGATTGACGCAGCCGACGTAATTGTTGGCGGAATCGCGGACAATGCCGTCGGTCCCGACCTCACCGATAAGCGTGCAGGTATTGTCAAACGCACTGCCGGGCTGAACGACTTCGCCGATATAAGAGCCGGCGTCGTCAATAACAATGCCGTCCGGCATAATCTTATAGGGAAGCTCCTTGTTGCCTTTGGTTATTTTACCGTTTTTATCAAGATAGCCGACGTTTTTGCAGCCATAACCGACCACCAGTCCGCCGCGCACCAGTTTGGCGATGACCTGATTTCCTGACGGATCCTTAACCAGACCGTTGGCAAGAATACGGCCGATAACCTGACGTTTGTCATTTTCAACCGTACCGTTATTGCTGATAACGCCAAGCACCGTTCCCTGCGGCGTAACCGGAATCAGTTCGACACGCACCAGCGAACCTATTTTCTTTTTGACGTTGCTGACGATATTGCCGTCGGCATCAACATAGCCTATGACATTACCGTTTTTATCATAAACCCTGCCATCAGCGCCGACATAACCGATAACCTTTCCGTCTTTGTCCAGCGCCAAGTCAACATATTCGCCGGCCCGACCGATGACATTGCCGTTCAGGTCAACCAAGGTTCCGTCTTCAAGCATTTTGCCGATAACGTTGCCGTTAAAATCAACCACATTGCCATTTTCGTCAATATACCCGATAACGTTGCCATCCTTGTCATAGGCCAAACGACGTTTGGGACCAGTCTTGCCGATAATTTCGTCGGTAACGACATTGCCGTTCTCATCAACATAACCAACAACATTGCCGTTAGCGTCGACGACGGCGCCATTCGGCATGACAACGCCGAGAACATTGCCGTTTTCGTCAATCGCGGTACGTCCGGGTTTGGTCACGTAGCCGATGACGTTGCCGTTGGCGTCGACAACCTCGCCTTTTTCGTTCAGACGACCGATAACGTTGCCGTCCATATCGACCACGGTACCGTCCGGCAGCACGCGGCCGATAATGTTGCCGTTTTCATCATACACATAACCGGCGTCAACGGCTTTGCCAATCGGCGCGCCGTCATTGTTAACCACGGTGCCGTCCGGCAGCGTACGGCCGATAACATTGCCGTCCTTGTCAACAACGGTACCGTCCGGATTAACATGGCCGATAACGTTGCCGAATTCATCATAAACAAGTTTGCGGTTGTCGCCGACGCCGATAACATTGCCGTTATCGTCAACAACCAGACCATTGGCATTCATCCGACCGATAATGTTGCCGTCGGCGTCGCGAACATAGCCGTCTTCATCAATGGTACCGATAACCTCGCCGTTAGGACCGACAGCGTTGCGCACCTGCTTGGCGGCAATCTCGGCTTTGGCCTGTTCGGTTGCTGATGCAGCTCCCTGAGGCAGCGCGGTTTCGCAAAAATTGCAGTCTTCCTTACGAATGGCGCTGCCTTCGACAGGAACTTTGGCCGATTTGGCATTGCTGCGGGTCAGATTGGCTTCGTGCCATGAAATGATAAAATTGTTCTGCACGTTGCCGTGAATGACCGGAATCCAGTTCATGGTAATATTACAGGTCTGTTCGCCGCGCAATTCCTCGTCCGTACAGTTATCCTCGTAAGTAAAACCGTCAAACGGCGGCTCGGCCAGTTCGACGTCGTCAATTTTAATCGCGGTTTTGCCGTTGGTGCCGATGGTCAGAACATTCTTGGCTTCAGTACCGAGCACAACCTGCCCCATGGAAACGGGATCCGGCGTCATGGTAATCGGCACTTCGCCGTCATCAACGATACCGAACTCAAGATTGTCGGTCAAAGGGCTGGTATTGCCGATGTTAAGCGCGTCGTCATTGTCGGTAAAAACCGGTTCTTCATAGTCATCAACAACCTTATTGCTTTTAATCAGAAGCACAACGCCGAAAATAAAGATAATAAAAGAAGTAATACCAACCGCAAGAATTATGCGGTTGGTTTTTTTGACGTAACTTTCGGAATGTGTAAGTACTTCTTTGCTCATTGGGTCCTGACTACACTACAAAATACGCCGTTGCGTCCCAGGCGGCTACAGGCGGAATCGCCGGCATCAAGCGACTTGACCGGGCCAACGCGCAGATGAAACAGCTCTTTGCCCTGACCGTCCGCCGGCGTATCTACCGAGAAGAACGGCTGATAAACGCCGAGAACGTCGGGATATTTGTTGACCAGGCTGTCCCAAAGCCGCTCGAGGTTGGTAACGTCGGCATCAGTGCCCAGCTCAATGGAAATGTTGGAACCTTCGCCGCTGAAACCGCTGCCGTAACCGTAGCGCTGCGCCATATTGCGCGCGCCGGCATCATATTGGTTGTTGTTGCTGATACGCTGCATTTTGGAATAGTCAATACCGTCGCCGCCCTGATAACCGACACTGACATTCTGTCCCTGACCGTTGGCCGGGACTATCAGCTGACTCTGGCCGACCTGAATATCATATTGTCCGGGAACGCCACCGTTGCCGCCGTTAAATTCGCTGCCGCCCGCAGCTCCGCCATTCGCATCGGCGCTACCGTTGCCGGGCAGCGCGGGAGGAACATCCCAGCGGTTGTCTTCAAAATCGGTTGCATAAGTGGCATCTTCCAGGCCAGCATCGTCTGAACGCCGCATTTTCAGGCAGACAATCCGTTTGCCGTTGCGCATGACCATATCGCCGATACCCTCAACGATTATCAGACGGTTGTTCGGTCCTTTGGTACGAAAACCGACCGGAACCTCAATACGTTCAACAATCAGGGTCACAATCGGGCGCTGCGTCATATTCAATGCTTTCTCGCCCAGATCAATGTAAGTGAAAATATCGTCGCGCCAAACGCGTTCCGGCGCAATAACGACGTCATCGGGGTTGGGAACATAAACCTCAATGTCAAAACGGAACTTACTGGGATCAAGCGGAATATTCTTAATCCAGTCCGCCATCTGGAAACGTTTGGTAAAAGTCGAATCAACCGACATTCCGGAGCTGCCGCCGCGATTGTAATGGCTGGCATTAACACCCAACCCGCCGCCTATCGACGACATCCGCGCGCTGGAGGCGCCGGCGCCGCCGGAACCGGACGGTCCGTCAATGACATCTATGTCGATAATCGAGTTGGTCAGGCGTTCGGTATTGACACCTTCGCTTTTGACATAGAAAACATATTTATTGCCGGAACGGCCGAAAACGATGACGTTGGTATCAACGCCGACATTGGCACCCTTGCGGGGATACAGCAGCAAGGTGTTCGGACCGGAAATCTGGCCGTCAAAAGTCGCGTTGTCACCGATGTAAATATCTTCAATCAATTCCCAGTTCGGAAAATTAATAAGCGTCATCATGCCTTCGCGGAGACGGATGGGCAACACCAAATCAGGCGACCAGTAATATTTCGAGTAAGCAGGCTTGCTTTGCCCTTCGCCGAGGTTCTGCATCGGATCCAGCCAGGCACTTTGAATCATGCCCAGAGAATTGAAACCGGCATATCCCATATTCATCGGCATATATTGTCCCTGGCTTTGATCCGCATTCTGGTCAAGACTGTTCATGGTCGTCTGCGCAACGGCATTACCACCGAAAACCACCAGCATTAAAAGAAGGAATAACTTAGCCGACCGTAAAATCATTATCTGAATACCTTATAAACCTACTTAACCTTGTTATATGTCAGAGAATATCTGACCACCGTAAAACCGACCGGATTTTTAAGACGCTCGCCGTACTTGACGCTTTTGCGGTTGTAGGCGATGCGCAGCGAAGCCGTCCAGTAGTTGACTTCCGGCGCGGGAGAATCCGGATACATGTCCTGCGTTTCGTACTCGACCTGCCAAAGGCCGCGGCCAAGTTCGTTAACCGTCAGAATACGGACATTGCGCTGCAAGGATCGCGCGCGAATCAAATCCAGCGCTTTTTTGGCCGTTTTTTCCAAAAATTCGGTATAGACAGCGGAAGAAGACATCTCCTGCAAGGGACCGCCGGGCATCCAGCGCGCTTCCATCTCCTGCACATCGCGGTCAAAAGAACTGCGCAGCAGTACATACTGGCGGACAAAGACCTCGGTAATGGCCTTTTGATCCTCCATGCGCCCCTTAATCGGCTGAATATTGTAAACCTGCTCTTCCTTGTTTTGAAACGTAAGCAAAAAAGGTTCTACGCGATAAAGCGGCAAAACCTGCATAATGGCAAGAATCAGCACAATGTTGCAGCAGAGGCTGATTGCGGTAATAATTGCGAAAGCGCGTGCTGTCCAAAGATAACGTTTTTCGCCGACATTGGCGACGAAAACGTCTTCGTTGCGCGCCTGCCGCTGCGGCGCGCGGCGCCGCCGATAAGCTTCTGCTGAGTGTTATTTCCTTCTAACTGATTTGCCATTTTTTACATCAGTCCCGGTTAAATTGTTTCAACAAACCAATCCGGCAGGTTTTGAGGAAGTTCGACCTGAAGACAGGCGCAGGGAGAAAGCTTGAGTTCGTCCACGCCTTTGCCGACGCCGACCGGTTCGGCCTCATAATATGAGCCGAAAATACCGCAGGCCGTAAGCATAAGCAGCACGAATAACATAATAAATTTTTTGCACATTGCGATATATCCTTATAACAGTATACTAGTATAGATATTATGAACTTAAACTTTTTTATTTTAAAAGTCTAATCCCATAAGGCCAAAATCCCCAACTTATCAACAGGCAAAGAAGTTTTCAGAAAATTTCGACTTCGGTCTGCGAATAGCGGGTTACGGTAAAGCCAATCGGATTGATAAGACGAAGACCGACAAACTCGCGGCCGCGGAGGAAATAGGCCGTGACGGAAGCCGTCCAATAGCGTGTGCTCAGAATCAAAGCCCGGGTATTCTGATTGCGCATGGTGGTCGAGAGGTCGTAGGTTTTGAAGTCCACCTTCCAAACCGGACTTTTTTCGCCGCCGAGCTTGCCGATGGAAATAATTTCGACTTCACGAACCATTTCGGCGTCGATGATTTTGCTCCAGATACTGTCGCGATAAGCGGAAAACTGGCCGAAGACATAGTCAGAAGACAAAAAGTTCATCATACCGCCCGGAAACCAGCGGGTCTGCATTTCCTTCTCGTCGGCAATAATCGTATTGCGCAACAGGACGTACTGGCGAACAAAGGTTTCCATCAACTGGTTTTTGGAAGCCATTTTGTATGAAATCGGCTCATAGCGCACAATACCGTCGGAAGTATCCTGTCTGATTATCAGAAAAGGCTCGACGGAAACCTGCGGCGCCAGTTTGAACAGCGCCAGCGAAGAACTCATGAAAATCATCAGCGAAACCACGGCAAAAAGGATAAACAGCCGGGAAAGCCACATATAATATTTGAGTTTGAAACCGGAAACTTCTTTTTCGACTTCGCTGATAAACTCCTTGTGCCGGCCGTTTGCATCCGTAATCGAAAGTACTCTGGTTCCCTCTAATATGTTGTCGTTTTCGCTCATTTCTCTTCTATCAGTAAGCCGCACAGAACGGCGGTTTGAAATTATTCAACTGCTTTTGGAACTCTTCCTCAACCTTCTTGTCATATTCGCCGACGACGCTCTTGTTGACTTCTTCGGTTTTAATCTGCTCGTCAAGTTCGCTGTCGGAGGGCGAATTCTCATTAAGAGGCAGCAGTTCATCCTTATCTTTGCGCAAAGCGGTAAAAATACGTTTAATTTTGTTCAGGCGTTCTTCAACCACTTCGTTGTCACTGACATTGACGCCGGAAATTCCCGAAAAACCCTCTTCCACCAGCTTATTTTTAAGGCGGTCAAGGCTGCTGCGTGCCAGTTCGTAATCTTCATCCTTCGAAATATCAAAGTCCGAAGTCGGCGTAAAACCGGCTTCAACCAGCTGTTCTTTCAGCATATCGTTGACTTCGTCAAGGCTGGCTTTCAGTTCTTCCAACGTCTGACGGTAGGTTGTTTCAACTTCGACATAGTCAAGAAAGTCGCCAATCTGGTTTATGTTATAAGGCGCATTGTTAAAAATTTCGTCTTTAAGATTGGTTTGATACTCGCTGTTCGGATTATCCTGCTCTTCGGCTATTTTCTTCAGACGCTCAAACACTTCAAGCGGTTTGTCGGCGAAACGGATACCGCCGGCATCCTGTGCCTTTAGCAGCGTCCCGAGTTCACTCGGGCTGCCGATGGTTTCTTTCGGCTGAATGGCGGCCGGACCTTCGGTATCCGCTTCAATATCGCGCACCGTATAGTAAAACTTGGCCGCAAGCCCGGAGTTGCCGATAATTTCAATTTCCTGACACTGCGGAAGCTTGTTTTCGTCAATCGAAACGCCCGGATTGCCGGTTTTGCTTATTTTATCTTCAATATAGACGCCGATCTTTTTAAGAAACTCGCGGGTCGCCATATTGGCAGCGCTGTTATTGCTGCCGCCTGAGCTGCGCGAAACGGCACCGTCGGCGCCGGCGAGTTCGCTGACGACCATATACTGTCCGTCATAAGGATCAATGTCGATAATCTTTTCGCCCAGTTTGCAGGGATACCGTCCGCCGCGCATAAAAGCTCCTTCGCGGCCGCTGCCGGCTTCCAGTATGGCCGCCAAATCGACTTCGCGCTCAACGAAAATATTTTCCTGGAGCATTTTCTGCCAGATTGTCGGAATTTCTTCGCCGTAATTAAGGAAACCCTGCCGAGAGACGGTACCGTCGGCCGTTTTGGGAACGTTATCATAACTTACCGTATCGAAGCGGACAATTTCACGCACCGGCGCCATATTCATTTCCGGCGCGGCCTTTGGCGCCGAAAAGTCCTTGTCTTTGGGTTCAAGCCCGATAAAATACTCCTCATCGGCATTTTCGCAGCGACCGTCGGCACAGGCTCTTTGCGTGACAACTTTCTGGAACAGCGTCGTCAATGCCGAAGTAATGACCGTATTGGAACCAAACTTGCCCAAAGAAGACGACGAAGCGACCAGTTTGTCGACCGGAATATTCTGCAGTTCCTTCATCAGTTCGGCATGACGTTTGACGACCATCGCAGAACTGCCGGGCAGATAAAGTTCATCGCCGAGTTTGTAAATGTCGGAACGAGCCGTTTCCACCGCCTGAACCGCATAACTCTTGGTATCGCCGACCAGGCCTTCGGCCTGACTGATGATACCTCTGACGGAAGCCGTGCCGATTAAATTGCCGACAACCGTCCGTTCGACATTTTCCCGATACAGGCTGAGGAGCGTTTTTGCCGCTTTGGCCGTTTTGCCGTCCTGAATTTTTTTGCGGGCCGCTTCAAATGCGGCAGTATATTTTTCTTCCAGTTCCTGAACCTGTCTCGTGTAAGATTCCTCAACCGCGGCAATCTGTTTTTCAACCTGCTCCAACCGGTTTTTGAGCTGTTCTATCTTTTCTTCCTGAACCTTGGCCAAACCCTGATAGCGCTCTATCTCCGGCTCGACCGAAGTTTCCCTGGCCTGATTTTCCTTTATGCTTTCTTTGGCAAATGCCTGAGAAACGGAATCCTCTTCGTTTTCCTCGCCGTTTTCACGGGCATATTCAGCCACGTCATCGGCAATTTCCAGCTGAACCTGCATATCTTCCACCGAAGACTGAGCCGTCAGTTTCTCCTTTTTAAGCTGGTTAATGCGTTCGTTGAAACTGCTGAGTGCCGCAGAAGCTTCTTCAATGCTTTTATTAATATTTTCTTTCTGTTCTTCCAACGGTTTTAAAGCGTTGCGGCGCTTGTCGGCTGCTTTTTCCAAATCAGCCTGTTTCTGTGCAACCAATGACGTAATTTCGTCGTTTGCAGCCTCCTCTTCTTCCGTTTCGTCATCATCGCCGACGACACCGGCCAGACGTCCCAATTCGCGAGCATTATAGGCCTTAACTTCAGGATCTTCGGTTAAAATATTGTTCAGTTCCTGCGCAATGTTCAGCGATACCTGATTGAACTGCAAAGCGGCAAGATATTCTTTAATATTGTTGTATTTGCCGTCAATATACTGGTTATAGAAGTTCTTCTGATCATTCCAAACTGGAAAGCGCGTTTGTGCCGTTCCCCACTGCGGATTGGAGGAATATTGGTCTTCCGCGAGCTTTTTGGCGGCTTCGGCACCGATTTTCCATGCAATCAGTTCCGTTTCGCGGTTGATGGCCTCAACCTTTTCTTCCTCGTCCGGGCTGCCCAATCCCTGAGCCTTTTCCTTATAAGCGTTTTCGTTTTCACTGCGTTTGGTCATATCTCCGGTATCGATCAGGTCAATTTCGGCCACGATACCGTCATCGGAATCTACAGGCGCCGTCGTTTCGGCCTTGGCAATTTCAAAAGCCTTAATCGCCCAGCCGGAAATTCCGGATCGCAAGTCATAATTGGCCGTATTTTCATCGCTTATCGGACCGCCGGCCCAGACTTTTTCCGGATCGTCATAATACCGTCCTAAGAACTGCAGGGCGCATTTATCCGCGGTTCGCAGCATTTCGACAGATTTGTCGTGAAGCTGCCTATGGCGATTATATTTTTCGGCATTTTCCTTATGCGTCGGCAAAGATTGGAGCAGATTGTGCAGTTCCAGCGCCTCGGTTGCCTTCTCATAGAGAGGATCAAGCTTGTCCAGTTCATCCATTTTTTCTTCGTTGCCTTTAAACGGCGAAGCGATGTCCGGTTCCGGTGCCCTCATATATTTAACCGAAGAATCCGTAGCCGGGTCATATTCATAATCTTCATCTTCAACCGCCGTATCATTCGCCGTTGACTTTGACAGAGAAGAAGCCGCGCTTTGGCCGCTGATGATTCCGATGGCTTCCTGGCGAGAAGCCTGTACCGCCGCCGCTTTTCGCTGCTGCGCAAACGACGTTATCGAGGCGCCGCCGTTACTGCTGACTGTCGGCGTCGAACTGACGGAAGCTTTCTGAAAATTGTTAAAATCAACCTGAGCAAAAACCAGTTTTTCACTGCCATACCGCACCGACCGGGAAGCGAGCTGAAGATTTCCGCGTTTTTCCAGCAAAGACGATTCCTTGCTTTTCTTCTTATATGCGGCCGGAACAATATGATGTTTAACCGCTTTGGCCGCTTCAAGCTGGGCACGCATAGCCGCCAGTTCCTCGGTTATCTTCAGAAGCTGGTTCATCGTATCATACGCGGTGTAGGCGTTTTTCCAGGTACCGTTGTTGTCATCGCCGCTTTCCGCACCGTTGCCGCCTTCACCGGTAACCAGCATCGGCGTCAGCTTGGCGAAATTCTTTTCCAGCTCATCAAGTTCCTTTTCCAATTCACGCGAGGCCACATAGGTTTCGACAATCGTATCTTGATAAAATTCGGAAGCTTTGTCGCGATAGGCCGTCATTTCATCACTTTTATCGGAAGGATACGCCAGAAAAAGCTTATAAAAGGCTTTTTTGACCGAGCTAGGCTTTTCAATATCGGCAATTTTGCACTCGGCAATTTTTTTGCTGCCCGGAACGGCTTTTTCTTTTTTATTCTTGTCTTTCTTACTCGGCATTAAACCTTCAACCTCGCCGGCGAGCTTTTCCTTCGCCGCCTTGACCAGTTTGGTCTGCTCCTGTTTCAGTTTGGTAATGCCGGAAGTGGTGTTGTTGACAACCTGAACGCCATAGTCAATCGTCATATTAACGTCGGCCAACGGGTCAACGGTCGGCGTTCCCGGCCCCGGCGGCAGTAAAAAGGCTCCGGCATCTTTTACACAAACGCCTGCCAACATACTGACGACCAGAAAGAGGAAAGACAATTTATTACCGATTTTCCGCATATCCGTTCTCCTTATTCCGCAGAGCCGCCGCGGGCACGCCGCAGCTCTTCCGTCACGTTGACCGGCGCGCTGTCGGTCGGACCGGCGGTGTCTACGCCCTCATAATGCCCGCTTTTGGATCTGACCTGCCGCAGCTCGCTGCGAACGGCTTCCAGCGGATCAGAGGTCGTCGCCGGTGCCGAAGCACTGTTCTGTTTATTGTCGACGGCATTGTTCAGCATGTTTTCCGCCGTACCTTTTACACCGTTTTCCTTGACGCTCTTTAAAATATCCAGGGCTTTGTCCTTGACTGATTCCTTCTCGTAAATATAATCGTCCAAATTAAATTCCGTCACATCCTTGTCATAACGATTCAGTTTCCAGTTATTGGAAAGGCTACTTAACTCAACAGCGGTTATTTTTTTCATGTCATTAACCATCATCCGAGTATATTCCAGCAGAGACTTGATATTTTCAACCTTAAGCTGGATATCCATGCCCAGCGAGGAAGAAGCGCCGTCCATCTGCTCAACTTCCGCCTGTATCTCCTCGGTTTTTTCATCATTTTCATAACGGGATTTCTTAACTTTCCAAGCATTGTTGAAAGCGGCAACCGTATCTTTAAGAGCCGTCAGCTTACGATAGTTTCGGCGCGGCGTTATGTTTTCGATGGTCAACTCATCGTCTTTTTCCAAAAAATTGTTTTTAATCATCTCGTTCATTGCCGCCGCATCCTCTTCGTCGCCGCCGCCGAAAACAGATTTCAACTTGTCCGCAGTCGCTTCGCCGGCCTTGGCAATCGCTTCGTCACGCAGAGCCGTAATCTGTTCGTCAACCGCGGCAATCCGAGACTGATACTGGCCGGTAACAGTATCGGAAGTTGTCTGCAATTCCTCATTATATTGACTTATTTGGTTCTGATAATCTGCGATCTGTGCCTCATATTCGGTTTTTCTGTCCGGTTCCTGAGCCGCCATGGCCTGCAGCTTGCCGATATTTTCCTGTGCAAGACTTATCTTGCCGTTTATTTCTTCCTGCGCGGCGGCAATCGCGTCATCCCGCTCGCTTTCCAAGGCCATTTTCTGTGCTTTCAGTTCCAAAAGCTCCTGAGCGTCGCCAGTTTGCGACATGGCGTCGCCTACGGCTCCGCCAACCGCATTCTGAGCATCGGAAATGGCACCGTCGACCAAGCCGGTACTTTCGTCAACGACAGACTGAGCCTCTGCGGCCATATCTCCGACCGCACCCTGAAGTTCTTTCATTTTTTTTGCCGTTTCAACAGCACCCTTGCCATAGGCAATCATCGTCTGAAGCGTTGCCGACTGTTCCATCTGCTTTTTGGCAACCTCCATCCAGCCGGAAACCGTCGTCGTTACTTTGCCGACACCTTTGGACACGTCAAACTTCAAAGTCGCTTCAGCCGGCCGTATAAAACAGCCCAGAGCGAGTGTCGCTGCAAATATATAATGGAGAGTTTTCATCATTTTTCGTTACCCCCATCTTCGTTTTCGCGGCTTTCAACCGAATACGCCATAGCTGCCTGAGAAAAATTAAATTCAGCTGTTGCAGATTCAAGTTTCATAACATTTCGCAGACGCCTCAACATTTCCGCGGCCTTTTTGTTAGTCAGTTTGATGATTTCACGCGTGCTTTTCATATCGTTGGAGGGTTCGTCCTGCTTGCGTTCCTTGGCCAGCAACGTCCGGGTCGTAAAGGCGACAGCATAAAGATTGGCAACATTTTCCCGTTGAATATCCATCATTTTGTCATGCTGTTCCTGTGACACCTGATTATCGTTTCCCTGCCCCATTTGGGCATTATAGGATTTTTCTACCTGCTCGGTTGCCTTACCGATATTGTTAATATCCGGAATATCCGACGGAATGACATTCAAAAGCTCCTCATCGGCACTCAGCGGATTAGCCTTTACTTCATTAATCTTCTGCATCGCATTCCCGATGCCTTCCGAAGCCGAGCGTTTCATTTCTTCGGCTAAAGAAAGCTGATTTTCCACCCAGTTTTTGTTATTTTCGACCACGCCCAGATATTCTTCGACTTTTTGAAAAAACTCCTTATCGGCGCGCGCCGGCAACGCGGCGCAAATCAGCGTCAGACAGAAAACGGACAATGTCAGACGTTTTTTCATCATTTTTCTTCTCCGTTTTCTTCGTCATTGCCGTCCTGATAATAAGACTTGTCAAAACCACTGACTTCATTAAGTGTGTCAAGAGTCAACTGTCCGGCATAAATTGTCAGGATACGGTTCAAAAGATACTGGGTTTCCATGTTAGTCAGGGACAGCCCTCCGGTATCGTCGCGACTGTTTTTGGTTTGGGCGATTTTTTTCTCCATTTCCTCCAAAACCTTGGTTTCGTAATTGGCTGCTTCGTTTTTCTGTGCCATGCTTTCGGCAATAAGCCCATTTACGGTTTCCTGCATAATGGTCTTGTAAACGGCCGTTGCCTCCTGAGCAATGGACGCATCGTTATCAGACTTGGCCTTTACCAGCTTTTTGATACATTCGTCCATAACTTTCTCGTCTTCCAAATCGGCAACGTTAATCTCGCATTCCTGAGCCAGTCGGTCCGAAAGAATAAAGACGCCGTTAACAGTGCCGTCAGGTACGGCCCCCCCCGCCAAATCGGCAAAGACAATTGTCTCGGAAAAGCTGCGGGAAGCATAATGACGGCCATTTTGCAGAGACGAATTTCTTTGTACGGCTCTTTTGCGGAAGCCCCCTGAAGAATTTCCCGACTGCTGCCGACTTTGCTCAAGAATTTTCGGCGTGTGATCGACCGGAGCTTCATAAGTATCAAGAATTTTGGCGCGATGAGATTCGGGAACATCCATTTTTGTCGATGTTTCCCCTTCAAGAATTTTTGGCGTGTGAGATTCCGGAATTTCCATTTTGGTTGACGTTTCTCCGTCCAAAATCTTGGCACGATGGAAAGGCTGCGGTTCTTTATCTTCGTCTTTTTCCTTTTCATCGACAGGCTGCTTGTCATCATTATTTTCGTCCGTAACTGCCGCGGCTTTTTCCGGCATTCCGAACGGACGGCGGCCGGCCGGAACGGCTTTGTTTTCCGCAGGTGTTTCAACAGCTGCTTCAGCCGCCGTCTGTTCCTGAGCCGCAGCCAGTTGCGCGGCATTTTCAGACATTCTGCCGTTCAAGTCTTCATACTTGGCGTCAAGAGCTTTCATCTTTTCCTCAACAGTGGCTTTTTCTTCCGGCGTTTTGGCAAACATGGCGTCAACTTCCAACTCGGCCTTTTCCTTGTCCAAAGCTTCCTGTTCTTCTTTCAGTCTCGACTGTTCTTCGGCAAGCGCCTGAACATCCGCTTCAGCTGTGTCATCTTCGGCAACTTCCGAAATTCCGGCAACGGCAGAAGTTTCAGAAACGGCTTCACCGTAATTTTTGGCATCGGAAGTCGGCGCAGCAACCTGATATCCTGATTCGGACTGAGCAGAGCCGAAAGCCGTCCGGCCGGATACGGCCGTTTGCGGTTCGGCTTCGGCAACCGCCGACGTCGTGTTCAAATCAGCATTTCCGGAAGAAATCCCGGCAGAGGAAGAAGCTGATGAAACATCGTCTTTGACCGTAGAAACAACGTCACTGGCAGCATCTTTCATTTCTTTGGCATCGGCAATATACCCCTCGGCATCGGCCTTCAGAGCTTCGGCCTGACGCTTATAATCTTCCATTGCCTCTTTTTTCTCTTCAATTTCTTTCTTAATTTTTTCGTATTCTTCTTTTTTCTTTTCTATACGCTCTTTTTCTTCCTGAAGCTTTTTCATTTTTTCCTGGGCTTTGGCCAGATTGTCGCCGGCGAATTTAGAAACGCTGGCCTTGGCATCGCCAATACCGGCATTGATTTTGCCGGCAGTGGCCATGGCATCGGTTACAACCTTGGACTGTTTGACCAGTTCGATATTGGTGCTTATGCCTTCCTTTACGGAGGAAATATCCAAGGTCGGCCATTGCGCCGCCGCATGACGAGGCAGAACCGCAAGCGAAAGGAATCCGCTCAGAGTAAGCAGCCGCAAAAGATTACAATTTCTCATGTTCAACCTCCAATAAAGTCCAGGTTCCTTATATTAATAATATCAAAAATTGCGCAATTGATAAACGACTAATCTCCGAATCACGCAATATTTAAATATTTTGTAACAAAGTTTTCTTCACCGTATTCCTTAATCAGCTCTTCAACCAAAAGTACGTTTTTGCGGCCGGAGTTGTAAAGTTTCAGGTATGGGCCGAGACCGCTCAGGTCGACGTCCAAAATGACAGATTCGCCGGTAGCCGGACGGGAAAGCAGAATGGCATAAGGAAAGTCGCGGTAGCTCTTGCCGAAAATGAACTCGATTTCCCGCTGGGTCAGGTTCCAGTTGGCGTAGTCTTCCGGCATTGCCTGCGGGTTACGGAAAAAGATAATCGTCTGACACTGGCCGCGAATAACTTCGCCGACGCCAAGCTTGTCGATGATGTTCGGCTGTTGGAAAGCACAAAGATAAGCCTGGCGTTTCTTACGCCCTTCCTGCAAACCGATGATAAAGTAGTCGCGGAACATCGGGTGCTTCAACATCGGCGCGGTTTCGTCAATCATAATCAGCGAGGGAACGCCGGTATCGCCGGTTTCGGACATAATACGGTGCATGATGTAACTGATGACGGCCGGAGCAAGGGTTTCGTCCTCGAAAATATGCGTAAAGTCAAAAGCCATAAAACGCTTGGCACTCAAATCCAGACTGTCGTTTTCGGCATTAAAAATATTACCGTACTGGTCCGGATTAATCCAGCGGAAAAGCTCTCGGCGCATATTGCCGGTTGGCGAAAAACAGCTTTTGTAGAGGTTTTTCATAATGCGTTCTTCAGGACGCAGGTAATCAAACGCCGTGGTAACCGCGCGACCGATTTCCTTTTCGGAAAGGGCATCGTCGACCATGGTAATAGACTTCAGCCAACGACGCAGGAAAGCCCGGTTGTTCGGCGTATTGGCCGTATCAAACGGATTAAGGGAAACGTTCTTTTCGTCGCCGTCAAAACCGACATAGGCGCCGCCGATGGAACGGGTAAAGATTTCGGCACCGCGATGACGGTCAAAGAAGAAAACTTTCAGGTCGCTGTGGCGCATAGCCTGTCCGGCCAAAAAGGTCAGCAACGTCGTTTTACCTTGTCCGGTCGGGCCGATAATACAACAGTGGGCAACAGCCGAATCTTCAGACGAAACATGGAACTGAAAACGATAGGCCGACCCGGAAGCGGTACGAAAAACGGTAATTGCGCCCGGTCCCCAGTCCGATTTGGCAAAACCTTCGGACGGCTTGTCGAAGGAAATGGCCATAGCCACAACTCTGGACAGGTAACGGTAGGTTCGCGGATAGGTTTCATACGTCGGAAACTGATTAAAGAAAGTCGCTTGCGTAACCCAGCCCTCGCGAACCGGCGTAACGCTGAACAGACGGCATATGCGCTGAACTTCGCTTTCGCCAAAGTCTATTTCTTCCATGCTGTCGCCTTTCAGAATAACCGTCATCGCATATTCGGTCAGCGCCTGATAATCGGCATCGCTGTCTTCAATTGAAGACAGGGCTTCGCTGTATTGGTTGATAACGTCCGGCGAAAAACTGGTTACCGCCGCCATACGCTGCTGCTGCATCAGCAAAGCGCGGGCATGCGGTTTGAAAAACGGCTTGACATTGTGCAGCAGGGTCAGTTCGCAGTCAATGGAAAGCAGCGACGCAATCATGCCCTCGTCCATATAATCGCCGGAAGTGCGGATGCCCATGGCAATTTCATATTTTTCCTTCTCGCCCGAGAAAAATTTGATAATACCTTTTTCGCCGGTAAAGTGAATATGATCCGACGTCAGCATCTCGTTAAGCTGAGCGCCTTCGGCGTTGCGAACCTTCGGCGCCGGCTGAGTAATCGGACTGCATATTTTGGCAAAAACTGCCAGCGGACTGTCAGCCGCCGGGCTGTCTTCGGTTTCGTACATCGGCTTGACGCCGTAATCGTTCAAAGTCGCCAGCAGAGCCTGCGACGCATAGTTCAAATCTTTCAGAGCTTCGGGACGGTCGGCAACCGAAAGGACGATGTAATGGCGGTTGGCATAAACGCGGTCCAGCGTATTGCGCCAGGTATTAGAAATCTGTTCCAGCAGCGGATTGTTGAAATTGCCGACATCTTCTTCCATGGCAATCCGTTCGCGCAGCGTAATGACGCGGCAGACAATCTGCAGGTCAGACATGCCGTCAATCCAGGATTTGCGGGCTTCCATCATGGAGAGGTTTTTCTCGTCGGTTACAAAAGACAAATCGACGCCTTCAACTTTGAACACGCGTGCAAAAGAACCATTGTAACAGCGAATGGTAATGCCGTCGGCCATCAGCTTGTTGAAGGGCAAAAAGTCCGACACGCGGGATTCACGCGGCTGAGGCAGAACCAAATGACCGAATCTGGTCGCCCAGAAACCGGCAAACGATGCCGCCGAAACAAAACCGATAACGGCGACAATGACTTCCATGCTGCTCAGCCCCTGTACAAAGGTGCTGAAAAAATCAAAATTAGGGTTCAAATTTAGCGCCTTTCTCTACATATAAATTGGTGGTTACTTTCCGGGTCTGGCCAAAAGCCTGAATCATAGTCGACAAATGGGGTTCTTTGGTTCCGGCCAGAACGACGGCACCATGAACAAGGACAATACTGAATACAAAGAGCAGCGGGTTGACGTCGCCGAGACCGATAAACATGAACATAATCGGAAACTGAATGCCGATATTAAGCAGTGTCGGCAAAAACGGCCCCCACAAAATTTTGGGAGGGTTGGCGACGGCTTTTAAGATCATCTCTCTCATTTTATAAACCCTGCTTTCCAAGCGCTGCGGCCAGTTTCGGCCTAAGCGGCAAACACTGTCAGGTTTCTCTTTTCTAAGTTTAAGACAGAAGTTTTATTTATGCAAGATAAAGCATTGTTTATTCACTTTCGGTTATATGGCTATAACCCCGTCTCAAATTAAGAGTACACCTTGATTTTAGTGTAAACTTTCTGTGGTTAAGGAGTGGTTAAAAGCTATGGAAATTATTTACCGGCGGGATTTACGAATATAAGCGGCTCGGACGTAGACGCGGCGGCGAATTGCGACACGAGTAAGGGGGATGTCTGTCCGGATGTAACAGTAGACACGAGCGCGAAAGACAGCAAATGGTCATGGAAAGATTTGAAGAATACTGTAAAATCAGGCATCAACGCGGCGAAAACGGCGTATGACACCTATAAGACGGTAAAGAACACGGTTGAAACAACAATTGATCAGGCTAAAAAAATAGGTACGGCTATTTCGCATATGGATGGTGGTCTGACAGGCGTGCTTGATACGCTCGGGGAAGTATCTATTCACTTTCGGTTATATGGTTATAACCTGCCTCAAAAAAGAGTACACCTTGATTCTAGTGTACTCTTTTGTGGTTAATGAGTGCTTTACTTAAAGGTTGTTATTACCTTTACTTAAAAGCTTTCCACTGGAATCGTAAATAGCAAAGCTTCCGTCAGGATTAGTCTGAACAATTTGTCCTACATCGTTCTTATAGGCATTTTCAATGCTGTTCCCAAATGCATCTGTGTATGTTTCAGTACCTTGTTTAATCCCCCCTATAGAAAATCTCTCATTACTTTCCTGATACCGAGCACCTCCCATGCTAGCCCAAGGAGAAGCTATATTTACCTTTTCTTCCGGTTCCGGCTGTAACGGTGACGGACGGGTATTTGAATAATCCTGAGTGTCTCTATTTCCGCCATTGCGACCGGCTGCGTTATCAAAAGCCTCCTGTTCTGGACTATAGTAACTATGCGTCGGAGTTGTTACCGTTCCGTTGGGCGCATTGTCATCTCTGTAGTTAGGCATACCTGTTGTCGTTTTTTCAACAGATTCTTTAGAGCCGCTTGCAGTATTATTTTTGTTATTACCGGAGCTTGCGGCAGGTTTCTGAACCGTCGGCTGCTTCTGGCTCATGCCGGCATTATACGAATTATCCCACTGTTTGCCCTGCGAATAAGACGCATTGTTCTGGCGAATTTCTTCCTGTCTCTTGGCTGCCGCTTCCGCGTCGGCTTGTTTCTTTGCTTCGGCATTCGCCGCATCTATTTTCGCCTGCTTGTTGTCTTCAACCGCTCCGATACCTTCTCCCGCAGCGGTCGCAATGCCGAAAATCGCTCCCAGCGTATCGCCCGTTGCGGTTCCGATACCGCCGCCGATGGTTGCGCCCTGCTGAGCGGCATTGGACGCCTTGGTCGCAATATTCGTTACTGTCGAACCGGTCTTGGCAACAGAGTTAATCTTATCCAGAGCCTTTTGTCCCTGATTATTGGCAAAGTCGGTAACCTTGTTGCTGTCAACCGCAGCTTTGCGCTGTTCAAGTTCCGCCTTGGCCCATTCCTGCTGTTCGGGCGACAGGTTGCCGGCGGCAAGTTTCTTTTCGAGTTCGTTGATACGGTTCTGGTTTTCCTTGTCAAAGGCAAGTTCAGCCCCGGATTTGCCTGCATTCTGAACATCGTTGGCTATTGAGGACGTGTTGGCCACGACCGCGCCGGCGCCGGTCTGAACCGTATTAAATATGGTATTGGACGCCGTGGCTACTTCCCCGAGCGTATCAAGCACGCCGGTCAGGCCGCCTTCGGAGTTCTTGATGGCCGTGCCGATTTTCTTGGCCTGGTCCACCGTCGTTTCAACCGTGTTCTTTACCGTCTTATAGGTGTCATACGCCGTTTTCGCCGCGTTGATGCCTGATTTTACAGTATTCTTCAAATCTTTCCATGACCATTTGCTGTCTTTCGCGCTCGTGTCTACTGTTACATCCGGACAGACATCCCCCTTACTCGTGTCGCAATTCGCCGCCGCGTCTACGTCCGAGCCGCTTATATTCGTAAATCCCGCCGGTAAATAATTTCCATAGGTAATCTGCGCACCGTTATCCTGCGTAAAGTAGCTGATGAACGGCGTCATCATGGAAAGGATGAACAGAGCGATACAAAGGTTGGCCAGATGTTTCCAGCTGATTTTGTTGAAAATCGCTGCGAAAGCAAAGGCAATCAAACCAAAGCCGGCCAGCGTATAGACAATGACACGGACATCGGCCAGCGTCGTCATCGCTTTGCAGGCGATATATTTGAAAATATCGTCTTTGGCCTCATAACAACGCTGCATAGCAACCGGATTTCCGTTGGCATCAAGTTCATCAAAAGTGCCGACCTTGCCCTCCTTGGTGTTACCGTTTGCATCGGTATAAACTTCCTTATATTCACATTTACAGGTGCTTGCATTATCCGCAGTCAGTGTACAACTTTCTCCGGTTGATGAATCCTTACAGTTATAGGCCTGAATTTCAGCCTCATTTGGCGCTTCTTCATCCATATAATCATATATTTCCTGCTGACGGGCAGCTTCTTCAGCCGCGGCGGCCTCTGCTGCGGCGGCTTCAGCCTCGGCAGCAGCTTTTTCATTTGCGGCCGTTGTTCCATCCACATCTTCACGGTTTTTGGTGGCCGCATCGGCATTTCTTTTGGCTGCCATAAGGTTTGTTTGAGCTGCCTGAAGCGCGTCTACATCGCATTTATCAGGATCTTTTGTACATTTTTCCTGCAGCTTGTCGTACTCTTTTTGAGCCTTTTTCAAATCCTTATTGGCATTTTTTTCAGCTTTTTCCGCTGCTTTTATTTTTTCTTTCTCAGCCTTTTGGGCTGCCTTGTCGGCTTTTTTCTTTTCCTTATCAGCTTCTTTCTGTGCCTTACTTGCCGCCTTGTAGGCTTCATCTTTAGCCTCATTGGCACTGTTCAATTCAGAATAAGCCATAGCAGCTGCCTTGTGTTGCTTCGTCATTTCATCACGCGCCGCTTTTGCCGCTTCAGTATCACCGCGGGCAATGGCATCATTCATTTTCTTTTCTGCGTCCTTTTTAGCGGCTTCTGCTGCTTTCATTTTAGATTCAGCGGCTTCCGCCGTTTTAGACGCTTCATTATATTTTGAATATTCTGCTTTGCGCTTTTCATCCGCCGCTTTCTGGGCATTGGTTGCTTCCGTAGCCTGTTCGGCTGCTTTTGCTGCTTTTTTGTCAGCCTTATCTTCGGCTTTCTCGTTGGATTTGGCATTCTTCTCGGCCAGAGCCTTCTGCTGTTCGCAAATGGTCAGCTGATAGCCTTCCTTACCCGAGCAGTCGATTTCGACATCGGCTTTAGCAAAATCAGAGAAAGAAGCCAGTGCTGCAAACACAAAGGCGGCTAAAAATAAGTTAGATTTATTTTTAATGTTTAACATGGCATCCTCCTCATAGTCCTCAATCTCTGTTCTAAAATTCTTTAGTTTGCCTGAATCAGAGTATCTTGAATCTGCTCAGCCGTAATGGCCGTACTATCTACCATATAGTTAATAATGGCGGCAGTGGTTGCAATAACAACCAGGCCGATGATAATTGCGCTCAGCCATTTCCAGTTCAGGTTTCCGAAGAAACCGCCGATGGCAACGGCAACGATACCAAAACCGGACACGGCAAAGATAATCTCGCGCATGCCGGTAAAGATTTCGGTACCTGACTGTGTCAGGGTTTCAAACAACGCGTATGAGTCCGTTGCAAATAAAACTGAAGAAACCACGAACATCAACATGGAAAGAAACAGGAATTTCTTTAATTTTACGCACAACATTTTACTCACCACCTTTGCAATTTTGTTTGTTTCTGTTGCGTCTGAGCGAACAAAAGGGAGGCCTTCAGGTTTATTTTGCTTAAAATTTACCATTTTTGCCTCCCTTAGTTCAAGTATCAGTCAGTTCACATCAAGCGGTCAGACTAGATGTCACCGAAGGTTGTTTCCAGACCGGCATCGCGGGAACCGGTAGCGTATTCAACGATGGAACCGGCAGCAGCCAGAATAGCCAGACCGACGGCCAGAGAAGCGAACCAAGGCCATTTTACTTTTCCGAAAATAGCCTGGAAAGCCAGACCGACCAGACCGAAACCGCCGACGATGAAGATGATGGTTTTAACTGACGAGAATACGCTCTTGGCTTTTGTCTGAGCGGTTTCCATCAGGGTATTGCCGTCAGCCAGAGCGTTGCCGCTAACTGCCATAACCATTACTAATGCCAGACAGCTGAGGGTCCAAAAATTTTTCTTTAAAAATCGCATAATCTTTCTCCTTAAATTAATTTAGCAAAACTTCTTATACTCTTTTAGAATAGCTAATTTTTAAACTTTTTTCCAGCATTAATCATCCAGTCCAAAAAGAGATAACCTGTTGTTTTGGCTTAATATTTTTTCCTGTAACAAAAAATTCACAGTTAGCAGGGTGTCCAAGCACCCTTATTTTTACGCCCGGAATGGTAAATTTTTCTCTAACAACAGGCACATAAAACACGTTTTCGGCCAATGCCGGAAAAATCGGCAGCAAAAAGTGGCAGTAAGAGCAAAACGGCGAAACGGAAATTTTCCGTTTTGCCATAACGGCAGGCCTTATGTCCGCCAAGGGGAAAGAATCCACAAAATTTGTGCATAAATTCATATCTGCTTGCCAAGAGTCGCATATTGAATTATCTAGAGTTTAGAGGGGTTTATAATTTATGAAAAAAACGGCTTTTAAAACTTTTGTTTGCAGCTTTGTTTTTTCACTGTTTATTTTATTCACAATAAACGGATTGTTTTTTTATACCCCGGAAGCAACCTCTCAAAACGTTAAAATTCCCAGCAAAAACATATCGTTGTTTTTCATGGGCGACGCCGGCGGCGCCGTTTCCGCCAAAGTTCGCCCGATTAAGAAAATCGCCTTAAGCCTGCCGCCGCAGAAAAAACCGGCGCAGGCAACCGAAACCGTTTACGCGCCGGCAAAGCTGCCCACCCCTTCCGCCGAGCCGGCCGTTCAAAAGGCGCCAAAAACACAAGACAAACCCGCTTTCGACGACATTCCGCTTGAAATTGCCGCGGCAGACATTGCCGATATGCCGGCGGAGCCGGCAAGCCAATCCGGCAAGGAATTCGTTTCCGCCGACTTTGACCGTATCATGAACACCCCTCCTCCGGTTTATGACGGCGAGAAAACGAAGAAAGAAACCGCCGTTTCCGTCGGAAAACAGCTTGCCGCCGCAGACGTAACGGCACCGGCAAAAGAGGCGCCGAAGAAAAGGGTTATTTCGATAACCGACCCCGAAAACGAAAAAGACCAGGGCGGCTGGGATGCCGGCGACGAAGACTACAGCGTCGACGAGAACGAACTGCATGCGCCGAAACCGCTGTTGATTGCCAGCGGCGAAACCAGGGAGCCGGCCAGAAAAGCCATAAACCCGATTGCGGAAAGCAACGACGAAGGCGGTTACGACAAGGGCAGCGACAATTATGACATTGAAGAAAACGATCAAAACCTGCTCATTCCGCTGCAAAAAGACTTTGCCGCAACCGAGGGCAGCTTCAAAGTCGCCAGGACGGCCGACAAGGATCAGATTGCCATGGTCAGCGGCAATACGCCGATAAGCAGCATGATCAACAAAGACAATGCCGCCGACGGCATTGTCCACCGGGAGCCGAAGGCAGAAGAGCAACAGCCGGGCAAAAACTGGGAAAGCATGGCCGAAAAAAGCGGCAGCGACAATCCGTGGGTTGCGGCAAAAGGCACAAAGTTTCCCAAAAACAACGCCGTTCTGGACGCCAAATATTACAAAGACGCAGATCAGGCTGCGCTTGAAGCTCCTCAAGGCACGGCCGAAGACGGCAAAAGCGTCAAACTGGCCGCCGACATGGTGCAGAATATTCTGATTCCCATTCCGGAAGACATTCTGAACGAAAAAAATCTGGTTCCGCAGCTGGAATCTTCCAAAGACGACAAAAACAAAACCGACGACCAGCAGGAAGCGGCAAACCAGATAAAAAAAGAGCTTTCCAAAGAGGATAGCGTCAGCATGCCGACGGAAAGCCCCAAAAAAGAAAGCAAGGGCGGACTGCTCAAAAGCATTACCTCTCTGTTTTCGGGAGGGGGTTCAACGGAAGACAACAGCAAAGAAACCGCCGAAGAAGACGGAGGCAACAGTTTTGTCGACCGGATTACCGGAAGGGTCGGCCGGCACAAAGACGGAAACAAACCGACCAAAATCCTGCCGGCGGAAATGCGGCTGGCTTTTCAACCCAACCGCGCCGAGATTTCAGGAACGACGCTGAAGTGGATTCAGGCTTTCGCCAACAAAGTCAATTCCGACCGTTCGGTTATTCTGGAAATCCGCATTGACGGCACCAGTTCGTATGCCTTGCAGCAGAAAAGGCTGAACCTGCTACATAATATTTTAACCAATAAGGGTGTAGATTATCGTAAAATCAATACCGTATTCACAACCCGCGAACCAAACTCGTTTATTATAAGGACGGTAAGAATTAACAGCAACATTGACAGGGACGTAAAGGAGAGCAAAGACCAGGCGGCATACTACCAGTCATGGTAATAAGTAAAGCACCGCGCTTGATTATTTATTCTTCAATATGTATGATAGGTAAAAAAATATGACAAAATACAGCTTAGGAAACCTCAGAATGAACAAGACAATCTTATTAGCCGCTTGTTTCTTCAGCATATTTGTTACATCCGGCTGCCGCGGAACCATTATGGAACCCGCGCCGGACAATTTTGTATGCACCGATCCCAACAGCTGCGCCGGCAACACTTACCAGACTTCCGAGTTTCAGAGTGTGGATCCGAGCGCCGACGAAAATGAGTTCGTAAACTATACCAAGGTGGCGGCAGATTACCGCGAATACGGCGAAAGAACGCCCCGCGACCAGAACATCACGCAGGCCGCGGCAGGCAACAACCTGTCCGCATCCATTCCGCCGAGCATTGAAGACGAAGTTGTCGATTACGAAGAGGAAATTAAGCTGACCGAGGACAACGGCCAGAGCGACGAGGCCGGAATGGCCGCCGGCGAAGATCCGGTTGAAGACTGGCTCGCCGAAGAAGGAAAAACGCTCAAAGCCCTGTTGACCGAGTGGAGCGAAAGGGCCGGCTGGAGATTAATATGGAACTCCAACCGCAACTATACCTTAACGGCGGGGGCCATGTTCCGCGGCCGTTTCGCCGACGTCAGTTCGGCCTTAATCAGAGCCTTTGCGAGAGCACGGCCGGCACCGATTGCCACATTTTACAAAGGAAACCGCGTCTTAGTTGTCGAGACCATGGAGGATGAGAATGCATATTAATAACTTACAGAAATTCGGGCTGGGTCTGGCTGTTGTCGTCTTTGCGGCATCATGCTCCCTGTCTACCAGCATGGACGCGACTATTGAACGCGAAGTTGAGGCGACTATTGACCTGAAGGAAAAGGCCAAAATTCCGGAAAAACCGATTACAACCGACGTGGTTCGGGTCAAAAACGACATCTGGCTCGGAGACACCAGCGAAATCGAATATGACGGCGAACCGGTTCCCTCTTATCTGGAAGCCAAAGACGGCATTACGCTTATCTCCAACCGGCCGATTACGCTGTATGAAATCGGCGACATGATTAACAAAATCACGTCGTTGAAAGTACGTTACGCACCGCAACTGGAAACCGACGTACTGAAAAACGCCACACAGAACAAGCCGAACCCCAACACGGTCGGCGCAGACTGGACCGAACCGAACAAAATGCTGGTTTCCTACCGTGGTCCCCTGAGCGGCCTGCTGGACGAAATTTCCTCGCGTTTCGGCATCTGGTGGAAATATGAAAAGAAAGAAATTTATTTCTATAAGTACCAGACCAGAACCTTTGTCCTTTACAGCCTGCCGACCAAACCGACCCTGTCGGTCAACGTCGGCGGTTCGTCGACGGATTCCGGCGGCGGCGGCAGCTCTTCGCTGACTTTGGCCAGCTCGGCGGAAATTGAACTGTGGGGCAACATTGAAAAATCAATCAAATCCATGATTGACAAAGGTTCGCAGCTGACCATGGATCCGGCCAACGGCACAATTTCGATTACGGCGACCCCGAACGATATTGCCAAAGTCGCAAAATTCATCAACGAGCAGAACGCGCGCCTGTCGCGGCAGGTTGCCATCAGCGTTAAGGTTCTGCAGGTTAACATTGACGACAGCGACCAGTACGGCCTGAACCTGACTGCCGCGTTCGACGACGGCAAGACCAAGCTCGGTCTGGCCAGCGTTCCCGGCCTCGGCACGGACATTACCGAAAACCTGACCATGACAATCCTGCCCGGCAACTGGACGGTTACCAGCGCCATTCAAGCTTTGTCGAGCCAGGGCACAACCAACCTGATTACATCCGGTACGGTTACGACACTTAATAACAAACCGGCGCCGATTCAGGTTATCAAAAAACAAAACTACGTTTCGGAAATTACCAAGACCAACAGCGGCGGCGACGCAAGCTACTACGATATTTCGACCGAAACGGAAGAAATCGAAACCGGTTTTACGCTGGACGTACTGCCGCGCATTCTGGAACACGGAAGACTGCTGCTGATGTTTAACCTGACATTGTCAGACCTGATTCAGCTGGAAAGGGTTGACCTGGGCGGCGGCGACACAGAAAGCGGCCAGGGCGGCCAGTATATTCAGAACCCGATTATCGAATCCCGCGGCTTTACGCAGGAAGTGGCTCTGAAATCAGGCGAAACGCTGGTTCTGACCGGTTATGAACGCGTTGAAAACGAAGCGACCAAGACCGGCGTCGGTTCGGCAACCAACTCGTTGCTGGGCGGTACGGCCGTAGCCACAAAGACCAGAAGCATTTTGGTCATCATGTTAACGCCGGTTGTTTTGGAATCCCCGCTGACACCGGAATCCAGAATGAGCGGCAACTAATCTCGGAAGGGCAAAACAGTGCTGGAAGAAGCTAAGTTATTAGACGACGACTACGACGCGGACGGCAGACGTACCTGGGGTACGAATATCGAACTCGACGGCGTTACCTATGCGACAAGCTTATTCTGGCAGCCGTTACAGAACAAGGACGATCCGTTTACGGAAGTCGGAGAGGCCTCGGAAGGCGTTATGGAAGGCGCCGACCTGTTCTGCATAAAGCAGGGCAAAGCGCCGCAGTTTGGTATCTGCGCCTCGAAAGAAGGCTACAAGAGCGGCGAAAACGTCGCGGCGGTCACGCTGGCGACGGCCATGGCCGACAGATCTTCGTTTGTGGCGGTATTCAAGGTTGACAACGGCTGGTGGTATACCTGTATCCGCAACGACATTATCCTTTCCGACGGCGATATGCTGTTTTTGAACGAACAGGAAGCCAAAGACCAGTTTCTGTCAATGCTGGCCGTTCCGGACTGGGGCAGAAAAATCGCACCGCCGGAATGGGGAATTGAGGAAACCGAATATCCCGACCTCAAAAAACTCATGTCGCAGGGCATGCGCGCCAAGCTGCAAAAGATTAAGGCGCTGCGCGGCACCAAGCTGATGCTGGTTATCGCGATTTCGGCGATTATCGGCCTGTGGCTGCTTTCCAGCATCATCAACGGCATTTTTCTGGCGCCGCCGAAACGGCCGATTATCGCGCCGATTGCCCCCAAAGTGGTCAAGCCCGTCGAGGTGCCGCCGGAAATCAAGCCCTGGGAGAAGCTTTCCGACCCTGAACAGGTTATGAAAAACTGCTATAAGGCAGTTCAGGACGTAGTTTCGATTATGCCGCCGGGCTGGGTTATCGGCAACATTTCGTGTACGCCGGGCGGTTTGACGACTTCATGGTCACGGCAGGTCGGGCGGATTTCGTGGATTGAAAAAGCGCTCGACATGTCCGGCATCACGTTCTCGGGACGTTCGATTTCCGACGACGGAAACAGCCTGATTGCATCGGTACCGCTGGATAAAATCCGCCAGATTTCGTCACCGCCGCTGAAAACCGACATTGACCTGAAAAATACCCTGAACAACCTGTTTCAGTCCATCGGACAGACCGTCAACCTGTCGAGTTTTTCCTACACTTCGCCGCAGCAGAACGTGTACCGTTCGGTAAAATTTAAATTTACGTCGACACACAATCCGGTGATTTGGAACGATTTATTAATAAAATTTTCAGGACTTGAGATTACTATGATTAGATACAATACCGGTGCTAAAACTTGGGAATATGAGGGAGCAATCTATGTTTTGTAATTTGAAAAAGCTTTTGTGTCTGGCTCTGGGCGTTTCCGTCATCAGCATGACGGCGGCCGGAAACCTGCATGCGCAAAACGTGACTTTGGAGACCAATGAACTGCCGCAGCTCTCTAACGACACCGATTTTCTCGGCGTTGACGGAAGTATTCCCGACGAGTTGTCGCTGCCGGACGAACTCCCGGCTCCGGACAGTCTTCCCAAGGATCAGCCGCTGACAAACCCGGATGAAAACAGTCAGCAGGAAAATATGCCGGAAGTGCCGGATTTGAATACGCCGCAGCCGGTTGAGGACAATCTGCCGCTTATCGGCCCGAACGCACCGGACGCCGCCGCATCCAACGTCAATATGCCGCTGACGGGGCCCAATGCGAATATGCCATTGACAGGCCCGAATGCCAACATGCCTTTGATGGGACCGAACGCAAACATGCCGTTAACCGGTCCGAATGCCAATCTTCCCATTATCGGCCCGAACGCACCGATGAACGGCCCCAACGTCCTGCCCGCCGATACGGGCGCACAGCCGGATCCCGTGGAAAATATTGACGCGCCGGATGTTGAAAATCTCGGCGAGGGACTGTTGGACCAGATTGACAACAAGCTGTTTTCGCAGATGTCCGATTTGGAAAAACAGACGGCTTTGTTGACTCTCGAACTCCGCCGTGAAAAAATCAAAAACGAGATTGCGGCGATAAAAGCCCAGCGTCAGAAAGCCCTTGAAGAAGAAGAAGCCAAAAAAGAAGAAAAAGAGCGCAAACGCATTGAATGGGAAAAAGAACAGGAAGCCAAAATCCTGCGCGAAAGAAAAGCGCTTATGGACGCGATGGCCAAAATGGAACGCCTGAGACAGGAAAAAATTCTGAAAGCCTACAAGGAAACCATGCTGAAAGAAAAGCAGGAATGGATTAAAAACAACGGCAAACTCTATGAACAGATTAAAAACGTCGAAAGGGACAGAAAGAACCTGATTGAAGGACTGAAGACCAAGATGGCGCATATTTCGGCTCTGGCAACCAAAGCGCAGAAAGACGCCGAAACCGCCAAGGAAAACTATCAGCGCGAAGTCAAAAACCTGCAGACACAGATTTCGATTTTGAAATCGCGTCTGGAAGCCGAAATCGCCGAAAAGAAAAACGACAAGACCAATCCGTTTGCCCAGCCCGAGGTCGTGGTTACGGAAACAGAGGAAGAGCTGCCGAAACTGGCCGAGGAATACGCCATTATGGAAATCCGCGGCAAGGGCGAAAACCTGACGGCCAAACTGATTAACAAAGGCGGCGACTCATTTATGGTTCGCAACGGTACCGTTTTGCAGACCGGCCACAGGATTGACGAAATCACTCAGACCTATGTCCGGGCTGAAATCAACGGCATGAAAGATTATCTTTACTTTGCCGCCGGCGGAATTTTGGAAAAAGAACCCGTAAAATCGGATATTCAGGGCAAAAAAACCAAGACGACAGCCAAACCGAACGCCAACGCCGAGCTCCGTAACACAACCATGGTCAACAAGGGGGTTCCGAGTTTAGGAAGCGGCATGTTCGTCCGATAGGCAGGCATAATGGTTGATGAACCCGAAAACAACGAAGACAGCTTGCAGCAGCCGGACACCGGTATTCTTAAAAGGAACACCAATCTGGCGGTAGACGAGACTGTTGAAGAAAAGCCGGTCAATATTCTTGACCAGCTTTTTGGTCATGGCAACAGGCTGTTGACGCTGCCGGGTTCTTCGCTGGTTATCAACGATGACACGCGCCGCCTGCTGGCGCTGTTTTCCGACGGCACGTTTCTGGTTTCGGAATCACATAAATTCGACGGCCGCGTTTTAAGTTTTGAGGTTCTGGCGCGCAAGAAAAAACTCAGCATCGGCAAACCCCGCTACGTTTCGCAAAACGAACTGAACGCCATATACGCTTTTGGCGAGCGCAACCAGCCGATTTCGGAGAACGACGAAGACCTGAACCAGCTGCAGATGCAGAAGGACTTTGTCAACGTGGTCGCCCGAGCCGCTTCGCAGAAAGTTTCCGATATTCACATCGTCGTCGCCGACAGCACGCAGATTATGTTCCGCATCAACGGTATGATGCAGACAGAAATGGAATATAACAAGGAATGGGGCGAATCTTTCGTGCGCGCGGCGTTTGCCTCGGCGGACATTTCGGACGCGAACTATGCGCAAAACGAATTTCAGGGCGCGCAAAAACTGGGTTCCACGCCGCTGCGCGGTTCAAAGGGCAAACTGATGCTGCCGCACAACGTGCTGGCCATCCGTTTGCAGTTCAACCCGATTGCATTCGGCACGCAGTATCTGGTTATGCGTCTGCTGTATGCGGACGACAATCCTGACGGTTCCGGCGATTTGGCGGCTCTGGGTTTCGGCGAATATGAAGAAAACCTGTTTTATCGTCTGCGTGCGGTACCAATCGGCCTGAACATCATCGCCGGCCCGACCGGTTCCGGAAAAAGTACGACCCTGCAACGTAACATGATTAAGCTTTTGCAGGAAAAAAACTACGAAATCAATCTGATTACGGTGGAAGACCCGCCGGAGTATCCGATACCGGGCGCGCGGCAGATGCCGGTTACCAACGCCAACGACGAAGAAGAAAAAGACGAACAGTTTAACAAAGCGCTGTCGGCGGCGCTGCGTTCCGACCCGGACGTTATTATGGTCGGCGAAATCCGCGCGCTGGCAGCCGCCGAACTGACGTTCAAGGGCGCATTGTCCGGCCACGGCGTATGGTCGACCCTGCACGCAAACTCGGCGCCGGCCATCATTACCCGTTTCCGCGACATGGGCGTTCAGCCCTATATGCTGGCAGACCCGGAACTGATGAAAGGCCTGATTTCGCAGCGTCTGTTCCGCAAGCTGTGTCCGCACTGCCGGGTTTCGGTCAAAGAAAAACTGAACATGCCGCAGGTACAGCGCCTGAAAGTCGCGTTGGGCGACTTCGGCATTGAAAATACCTATATGCGCGGGCCGGGTTGCAAATTTTGCGACGGCCGAGGCATTAAGGGACGCATGAGCGTTCCGGAAATCATTCTGCCGGACGCAATGTTTCTGGAACTGATGATCAACGGCGAAACCAGAAAGGCCATCGACTACTGGACCAGCGACCTGAACGGACGGCCGCTGAAAGACGCCGCAATTGAGCGCATGCTCAAGGGATATATTGATTTGGACGAAGTCGAGCGCTGGTGCGGCCTGCTTGACCAGCGTCCGGTTTATTAGGGAGTTTTACTATGGCTCAGGATGACAGCAAACGCAGATCGGCCTCCATGGCCCGCGCCATGAAGCAGCTGAACGCCATTGAGGTTTATTATGCCAAAATGATCTGCAATTTTTCAAACCAGACGCGTTTGAAAATCTATCGCAAAATCGCCTCGCTGATGCGTAACCGCTTTTCGCTGATGAACGCGCTGGACATGCTGCATGACGGCGCCTCCAACGGCGGCAAAAACCCTGACGAACCGATGGCCATCGCCATTGCCAGCTGGGCCAAGGCCTTGCAAAACGGTCTGCCGTTCTCCGACGCGCTGAAGGGCTGGGCGCCCGACCGCGAAAGGCTGATGCTTTCGGTGGGCGACGTTTCCGACCTGGAAGGCGCATTAATGAACCTTATTCGCGTTACCGAGGGTTCAACCAAAATGATACGCCCGATTATCGGCGCCATCGCCTATCCGTCGTTTCTGTTTATGATGGCCATCCTGATTATTTACGGTATCGGCGTCTACATGGTGCCGCCGATGATTGACGCGGCGCCGACGGTACGCTGGCGCGGCATGGCGTTGACGCTGGTAAACCTGTCGGACTGGATTAAAAACTACTGGGCGGTAGCTTTTGCTTCGTTGCCGGCCGTTATGGCGGTCATTTACTTTACCATCGGCATTTGGACGGGAACAATCCGCGCAATTATCGACCGGCTGCCGCCATGGTCGCTGTATAAGGTCTTTACCGGCATCAGCTGGCTGCTGGCTCTGTCGGCTCTGGTCAAGGGCGGTACGCCGGTTTCGACGGCTTTGCGCGCCCTGCGCCGGGATTCAAGCCGGTATCTGAAAGAACGTATTGACAAAACGCTGGTTTTCATCAATAACGGTGACAACCTTGGCCAGGCGCTGAGCAAAACCGGCCTTGACTTTCCTGACAAGGAAATCATCAGCGACCTGAAAATCTATTCGGAACTGGACAACTTTGAAGAAGCGCTGGAAGCCTTAGCCAACGACTGGCTGGAAGAATCCGTCTATCTGATTGAGCAAAAGGCGTCCATTTTGAACATGGTTGCCCTGCTTTCGGTAGGCGGCGTCATTGCCTGGGCGGTTATGGGCGTGTTCCAGATGCAAGACCAGATTACCAGTTCAATGGGAGCTTAAAGATGAAAATGACCGATTTTTGCCGCCGCGTTGAAAAATTTGTTAAAACCTACCCCACGCCGTTGGCGGCAGGGCTGACGGTTTTACTGATTATTGCCGGCGTCTGGTATGCGGCAAGCCGTCCGAATCAACGGGTTATCGGCGCGATGGACAATTTGGCACAGCTGACCGAAAACATTCGCCGCAACTATAAAAACCGGCCGGACTACTGGGGGCTTTCAACCGAAAACGTCATACAAAAGCAGATTGCTCCGTCTGCCATGCTTCGTGACGGCCGCCTGACAAGCCCGGTTGCTGCGGAAATCAGCGTCGGCGGCGACGAAAACGGCAGTATGGTCATGCCGGGCATGCGCAGTTTTTACATCGCCTTCAAAAATCTGTCAAAAAAAGACTGCGTTGACATGGCCGTTTATCCATTGAGCGAAAAAATCAAGCTCGGGCTGCTTTCCGTTACTCTTAAAAACGGCGACGAAGAAACCGTTTTTCAATGGGGCGGCGAAAACGCCCTGCCGGTAAGCAAAGAAAAAGCCGCAAAAATTTGCCGGAAAAAAAGCATTATTTTATGGAACTTTGAATAAATTTGTAATTTATTAACCATTAGCTGTTAGTGTGTATGTAAAAGTATTCTACATGTTAGGGAAAGTCTTATGATAAATTTAAACAGAAGTGAACAGAACGGACGTTCGATGGTGGAGATGCTGGGCGTGCTGGCCATTATCGGCGTTTTGTCAGTAGGCGGTATCGCCGGCTATTCAAAGGCGATGACCAAGTTCAAAATCAATAAGAGCATGGACCAGATTTCAATGCTGGTCGCCAACATCCGCACGCTGTTCTCCGGCCAGCGCAACTATTCCGGACTGTCTAACCAAAATGCCATTTCTTTCGGCATTATCCCGGGCGAAATGGACGGTGGCGGCCAAGTTATTACCAACGCTTTTGCCGGTGCCGTAACGATTGGTACGACCGCGGTAAACGGCAACAACGATGCGGCATTCACGATTAAATACGAGGGTCTGGGCCAGGAAGCCTGCGTCACGATGGCAACTTCCGACTGGGGTTCCGGTTCGTCTTCCGGTTTGGTCAACATGGCGGTCAGTGCTTCGGACAAAGGTGGAACAACGTATTCCGGTACGGATTTGCCGGTTACCTTAATCAATGCCGCCGCCAACTGTAACTGTACGACAGCTACCTGCTCCATTCAATGGACCTATCTGTAATATTTCCCTGATTAAAGAAAGCTCCCGCTTCGGGAGCTTTTTTTCTTTGTCATTCCCCGGTTTTCATTCTCTCTTGTCATTGTCGGGCTCAATTCCGGTTAAGCATTTCCGTCATGCTCGGGTTTAACTCGGGCATCTATTTCTTGGATATTCGGGTCAAGCCCGAATATGACTGTAAGGAAAAACAAGCCTGAATATGACAAGCTGTTGCCAGCTTGACCGCAGCACCGGCAGGACTACACCACAGCCGTCTCGCAGCTTCACCGGAGCTGCTCTCCACGCTGCGCCCAAAAAACAGGTATATAACCGCTCAAAAGTCATATATGACCTTTGATATACACAAATTTGTTTATGACTAAAGACAGGATTGTTTATCAGCGTTTTCTCAGATATAGTGTAATCATAAAGGTTGTGTGTGTTCATGAGGAGAAGGGCAATGAGAAATATTTACAAGAACGAACAGAACGGACGTTCGATGGTGGAGATGCTGGGCGTGCTGGCCATTATCGGCGTTTTGTCAGTAGGCGGTATCGCCGGCTATTCAAAGGCGATGACCAAGTTCAAAATCAATAAGAGCATGGACCAGATTTCAATGCTGGTCGCCAACATCCGCACGCTGTTCTCCGGCCAGCGCAACTATTCCGGACTGTCTAACCAAAATGCCATTTCTTTCGGCATTATCCCGGGCGAAATGGACGGTGGCGGCCAAGTTATTACCAACGCTTTTGCCGGTGCCGTAACGATTGGTACGACCGCGGTAAACGGCAACAACGATGCGGCATTCACGATTAAATACGAGGGTCTGGGCCAGGAAGCCTGCGTCACGATGGCAACTTCCGACTGGGGTTCCGGTTCGTCTTCCGGTTTGGTCAACATGGCGGTCAGTGCTTCGGACAAAGGTGGAACAACGTATTCCGGTACGGATTTGCCGGTTACATTAATCAATGCTGCTGCCAACTGTAACTGTACGACGGCTACCTGCTCCATTCAATGGACTTATCTGTAATACCGGTTCTGCCCTTCCTTACGGCTCCGTATCTGACGGCGGTACGGAGCCTCTGTTAAAAAGTCAAAAAAAACGTTTATTTTCAACAGATATTATATTTTAATGCTGCAAAACATGTACAGAGGGGATTATGTACAATGGATAACAAAAGAACAGACGGCAGCCAGAGCGGCCGCTCAATGGTAGAAATGCTCGGGGTGCTGGCCATTATCGGCGTCCTGTCCATCGGCGGCATCGCCGGCTATTCGCGGGCAATGATTAAATTTAAGGTCGGCAAAAGCCTGGATCAGATTTCAATGCTGGTCGCCTCCATTCAAACCCTCTATTCCGGTCAGCGCAACTATTCCGGACTGACGCTTAAAGAAGCAATTTCCTACGGCGTGATTTCGCCGGACATGAAGGCCTCCGATTCTACGGTTACCAACGTTTTTGCCGGCAGCGTGCTGCTCGGCGAAGCCAAATACCGCGAAACCGCCGGCGCCGCCTTTCAGATTGTATATAACGGACTTGGGCAGGAAGCCTGCGTGACAATGGCGAGTTCCGACTGGGGAACCGGCTCTTCCGCAGGCCTGATCGGTATGCGGGTTTCCGATCAGGAACTGGCGCTGGCCGAAATGGACGCCGAAACCTACACCGGCACGGACCTGCCGATTACCATTTCCGAAGCGGTTGCCAAATGTACCTGCCGCGAGGCTTCAACCTGTGCCATCGGCTGGTATTTCCAGTAACAAATTCGCTTTCTTTTAATCTTTCTTAAAACATCTTATGCTATTGTAGTCCAAAATGGTTAAGACAACGAGGACACGATGGTAAAACTTAATGACATACCTTTTTCCGATATTTACATTACGCCGGACAAAACGGCCTTTATCGGCGACAACCGGACCGAAAACGGCCTGAAAATTATCGAAGCCGAAGATTTTGAAGCTTTTTACAATCTGGTTGAAAAATCATGGGACGGCAATAATCCGAGCTATTCGGTTTTGTTTGAGCGGACGTTCTACCGCGTTGAACGCTCGGTTGCCCTTTACGGCGTGCAATACTGCGCGCGTAAAATGCCGCAGAAGATTCCGCCGTTCGCCTCGCTGGGTTTCAATCATGAACTGACAACGCATCTGCTTTCGCTGAGCACGGCTTCCGGCCTGATTTTGTGGTCCGGACCGACCGGCGCCGGCAAAACAACGGCAATATCAAGCCTGCTGAAAGAATTTCTGACCATGGAAGGCGGTTTTGCCTACACGATTGAAGACCCGTCCGAAATGCCTTTGGACGGCATTTATCACTCGGTGGGCGGCAGTCTGGGACTATGCAAACAGACCCTGCCGCCGAAAGGCAACTGGGGCGAAGGGCTGAAATCGGCACTGCGTTCCAAGCCGCGTTACATTATGGTCGGCGAAATCCGTACGCCGGACACCGCCAGCGAAGTTCTGCGCGCGGCAACTTCCGGGCATTTGGTGCTTTCCACTATTCACGCCAACAACATTACCGACGCCATCAACTCGGTGGTTAAATACGCCTCCTCAACCAGCATGAGTGAAGAACTGGCCTATGACCTGTTCTCGCGCGGCATGCTCGGCGTCCTGCACCAGACGCTGAACGGCGTCGAACGCAAAATACCGCTGGTCAGCTATCTGTTCGCCAATCCGGATTCAACCAAAGGCGACCAGGTTCGCGGCATAATCAAAACCGGCAAACTGAACCTGGCGACTTCAATTGAAACCCAGATGACGCGCATGGCGCGCGGCAAGAACATCTTCCCCGACTTATGACGTGACGGAAGGTTCCCGATAATATTTGGAAATGCTGAAAATCAGGCCGCGGACATATTCCCCGGCCTGAGTATTTTGAATACGCTCGTAAGCGCGAGCCATACGAATAAAATCCGTATCCTGCATAATGTCGCTTTTTATCGGATTTTCGCTTTCGACCTGCGGCAGATTGTCCGACAAAATGAGATTACGCGGACTTTGGCGGCTTAATTCCTCGTCAATGCCGCTGAAAAAATAGTTGGCGTCGACGCCGAGCACCTGCATCATGTCCCACAGGCGGCTGGCGCCGATGCGGTTCATGCCGCGTTCATATTTCTGCACCTGTTGGAAAGTTATGCCGATTTTCTTGGCCAGGGCTTCCTGAGAAAGCCCGAGCAGCTGCCTGCGTACGCGAATGCGCTGGCCGATGTAGACGTCAATCGGGTTTGGCTCGCCGTTGAGCGTGCGCCCGCGCGAGATTTTATACATATTGGGTTTAGATAGTCCGGAAGAAGTTGTCATTGAGCTATTCTCCGTGATAAAAACTAAAAAAACGAATTCAAAACGAGACAGTGTCCGGATTTCCCGGCAAAACACCGTAAAATACAACCTATGATGTATGCTATCCTAAAAAAAATCTTTTGACAAGCAAAAAACGGACTGTCGGAAAAGCTTTTCAATCCCAGGGAAAAACGAGCCAGGAATCAGGCATTTCGCGGGCATAGACGTCAACCGCGCTCCGGCCGGCGGGCTTGGCGTAAACGGTAACAAAACGCGCCTGCGGAAAAAGCGGGCGCAGCAAATTGCAGGTATTGCCGCTATCAGACAGGTCGTCGACAACAAGGGTATGTTCATCAACCGCACCAACCCCGGCAGCGGCAAGCTGAAAGCTTTCGGCGGCGCGCTTGACGTCGCCGTCATAAGTAGACATATTGACAACCGCAGTATTGCGGATATTCAGCTCATAGGCAAGGATGCCGGCCGGCAGCAGGCCGCCGCGGCTGACGGCTACAATTTTGTCATAGTTTCCGGAATTTTTGATTTTAGCGCAGAGTTCCCGGGTATCGCGATGGAACTCTTCCCAGGATATATGGAGTTTTTCAGTCATGGCAGTCCTTTTAGTTATGTTCGGCCTTTATTTTGTAAAGATATTCGACAACCTCGTCGCTGTCCCACTCCGCGGAACCGCGCAGGCGGCCGATTTCCTTGCCGTCTTTGTTAATCAGCACCGTATTCGGCGAAGTAAAAATGCCGAAATCGGAAGCCAGCTGGCCGTTGACGTCGGTATAGGCTTCCAAATCGCCGGCACGGTATTTTTTCAACATTTTTTTCATTTCGTCAACCGTATTCCACTCCGTATCCGGCGAAATGAGAATAACCCTGATACCGTCGTTGCGGACAATCTTCTGATAGCGGTTAAGATTGTCCAGTTCGCGCAGGCAGGGCGCACAATAACGCGACCAGAAAACGGCAATCAGAAAATCGCCCTTGAAATCCGCCAGATTTACCTTGCGGCCGGTCTCCGTATAAATCGGCCGGGACGGCGGTTCGCGGGGCGTGTCATAAATGTTGACGCCGTCTTCCCGTGCCAGGGAAAAGCCGGCCGTCGACGCCAAAATCAGAAGTGCAATCAAAATCTTTTTCATGCTGCGCCTATTAATAACTTGTTTTTTACTTTTGTATTTACCCGGTTTTAAGAGTATATAGGTATTATAATTATTGATACAAGGAAAAGGTTAATAAAAATGAAAAACGGTCTGAGAGTTTTGATGCTGCTTCTGCTCATTGCCGGGGTTTTTGCCTGCGGCAAAATGTCCGATCCTTCGCCGATTGAAGGCAGCGGCTATCCGCACAGCTATCCCCGCCGTTAAAAGCTGAAATTCCGGGAGTTTGAGATGGTTGACAACGATAATCTGACAAATGACATGATTCCCTATGTGGAATTTGCCGACAACGCCAACGAACGTACGCCCTGCGTTCTGGTTCTGGACTGTTCCGGCTCCATGCGCGGCGAACCCATCAAGCAGCTTAACGCCGGCCTCAAGGCCTTGGAAAAGGAACTGAAGGAAGATATTGACGCCAGCTCGCGCGTGCAGCTGCTGATTATCAAAGCATTCGGCAAAGACGAAGCCGTCATTTCTTCCGACTGGGTCGACGCCATGAATTTCGAAGCGCCGGAAATGGAAGCCGGCGGGCTGACGCCGCTCGGCAAAGCGATGGAACTTGCCTTGCAGAAAATCGAGGAACAGAAATGTCTGTATGACAGCTGCGGAATTACGTCAAAGCGGCCGTGGATTTTTCTGATTTCCGACGGCGAACCGACCGATTACGACTGGGAAATCATTGCCGAGAAATGCCGCTACGCCCAAAAAAACAAAAAAGTCGTGGTACATGCCGTCGGCACGCAGGGTGCCAATCTGGAAAAGCTGGCAAAGTTTTCGCTGATGTCGCCCAAGCGTTTGACCGGGCTTAAATTTACCGAATTTTTCCTGTGGCTGAGCCGCAGCGTTTCCTGCATATCCAAAGCAGCCCCGAATATTCCCGACCAACTGGAAGACACCGGTGACTGGAATGAAAACTAAAAACGGCAAGATACGCGCACTGGCGACGAGCATTACCGGCCCCCTGCACGAGGCTCGCAACATGCCGTGCCAGGATTACTGCCGTTATACAGACCGGGGCAAAAATTTCGTCGCCGTGGTTTCGGACGGCGCCGGTTCGGCCAAATACGGCAAAATCGGCGCACGAATTATCTGCGAAACTGTCGGAGACTTGCTGGCAAACGCGGAATTTTCGGACATTCGGCGGACAATCGTCAAGGCGATTGAGGTTTCGCGCGGAAAATTGTTGCGCCACCGTTACAACAAGACCAAAAGCGAGGAAGGCATCAACGATTTTGCGGCAACGCTGGTCGGCACCGTCTGCAACGGACGGCAGGGCCTGTTTTTCCATATTGGCGACGGTGCGGCGCTGGCGTTGGACGAACATAATCCGGAAAACTTCGTCGCCTCGCGTCCCGAAAACGGTTTGTTTGCCTGCGAAACCTATTTTTACACCATGGACGACTGGCGCGAAAATCTGCGGTTTACGGCCTTTGAAAACGCCGACGCCATTTTTCTGATGAGCGACGGCGTGACCGGTTTTGCCTTTTCGAAAGATTTTCGCCGTATCGAAAAGAGATTTATCTACCCCATTCACGAATATCTCAGCAACGAAACTCAGAAGGCCAGAGCCATCCGCGCCTTGAACAACACGCTCAATACGCCGGACGCCAAACGGCTGAACAATGACGACAAAACTCTTTTCTGGGCCAAACTCTAATGGAAAAGCAAGAAGAACAGCCGGTTATCTACAACGCCATTTACGCCGACGGACATTTTGAAAAAGTTCGGCTCGGCGAGTTGGTTAACAAGGGCGGCGCCGCCGGAAAAATCTACATGAATCTGGCTAATCCAAACAGCGTGGCAAAAATCTTCCATAAAAAGAGCAAAAGTTCGACCAATCGCAAAAAACTCGAAGCCATGCTGTTGAACCGCCCGAACTTTCCGCCGGCGGTCAAAGACGGAACCGAATATGTGCAGATTGCATGGCCTGACGCCATTCTTGAAGACGAAAACGGTTTCTGCGTCGGTTATCTGATGCCGCTGATTAACATGAGCGAAGCGGTTTCGCTCGACCACCTGATGCAAAAGGCCATCCGCAAGAAGCTGCGCCTTTCCGAAAAATATGCCTACAGGGTTTTCGCTGCCTACAACATCGCGTCAATGGTGGCGGCGCTGCATACCTGCGGACACTACATCGTCGATCTCAAACCGTCCAACGTTTCGGTTTACAAAGATACCATGATGGTGGCAATGGTCGATTGCGACGGTTTTTCCATCAAAGGGGAACTGGGGCGCTATCCGGCAGAATTTGTCAGCGAAGAATACATTTATCCCGAAGGAATGGACCTTTCCTGCGAAGAAATGGGCGAAGAACAGGACAAATTCGCGCTGGCGGTCATGATTTTCAAACTGCTGAACAACGGCATCCATCCGTTCTCGGGCGTACCGCGGAAAAACGAAGGAGAAATGCTGACCATTCAGAACCGCATTGAGCAATATCATTATGCCTACGGCCTGTGGCCCGACACCTATCAGGCACCGCACCCCTATTCTATTCATGAATATTTTGACAAGAAAACGCTGGAACTTTTCGAACGAGCCTTCGTCAAGGGAGGCATTCGACCGTCGGCCAGAGAATGGCAGGAACATTTACATTATCTGATGCACAATCTCAAAACCTGCCGGAAGGACACCAACCACGCCTATTTTACGGCCAAGGGCTGCGGACTGTGCGTGGCCGAAGAACGCTTTAAGGAAACACTGCTCGACGTCAAAAAACAGCGGGAAACCCCGCAGATGGTGCGCGGCATGGAAATTTCCTCACTGTCGGTGGAAAATCTGCGCCGCAACAAAGAAGAAAAAAAGATTGAAGACATCCGTATGCAGCATATTTCCTATGCCGTTATTACCGTTTATATGCTGTTTTTTACGTTTCTGTTCAAAATCCTTTCGGGGATTGAAGAAACGGTCCGGGAAGCAGGTCTGGGCATCCAGGCCATTTTGACAACCTTCGTCATGCTCGGCATCAACAAAGCGCTGCACAAATACCGCGACAGAATGCCCCTGTTTCAGAACAAAGCACTGACCCAAATGCTGCAGGTTTACGCACTCATCTGCATGATTATCGCGCTGGTTACCATCGACCACATTCCGCAGGGGCTACTGGAACTGTCCCGCTGAACGCGGCAAGTGTAACAAAACTGTAACATTTTGTTTTTTTTGCTGTAAAAATCAAAAAAAATATGCTATATAAAGCCTGATTAAAAAATTTTATAAGGAATAAGACATTGAAACAATTAAATCCAATCATGATTTCAGGTAAGGAAGTACTGCCTTTAATCGAGGGTGGAAAAGGGATTAACGGCAGTGACGGACGCAGCTCCGGCTCTTGGGCCAGAGAAAACTGCGTGGGGACTTTCTCCGGCGTCAGTCCGGATTTTTATGACAGCAAAGGCAATGTCATTATTGAGACTTTTTCGAAAAAGAACCGGGCAGAACGCCATGAAGAAATGATTGAATACGCCATCAAGGGCGGTATCGCCCAGGCACAGGTCGCTCATGAGGTTTCCAACGGAAACGGCCGCATTCACATGAACATGCTGTGGGAAATGGCTGATTCCGAAAGAATTCTGAGCGGCGTCCTGGAAAAGGCCAAAGGCCTGATTCACGGCGTTACCTGCGGTGCCGGCCTGCCTTACCATCTGGGCGAGCTGGCTTCGCGTTTCGGCGTCTATTATTACCCGATTGTTTCTTCCGCACGCGCTTTTCAGGTTTTGTGGAAGCGCGCTTATTCGAATTTCAGGGAATTTTTGGGCGGCGTCGTCTACGAAGACCCGTGGCTGGCCGGCGGACACAACGGCCTTTCCAATGCCGAAGACCCGGCCAAGCCGCAGGCGCCTTATGAACGTCTGGTCGAACTGCGCCGTCTGCTGCGCACGCTCGGTCTTGACAATATCCCGATTATTTTGGCCGGAGGCATCTGGTCGTTGAAAGACTGGCAGGATTACATCGACAATCCCGACATCGGCAAAATTGCGTTCCAGTTCGGCACACGTCCGATGATTACCAAAGAGAGCCCGATTTCGGAAGCGTGGAAAAAAGTCATGCTTCAGGTAAAAAAAGGTGACGTCATTTTACAGAAATTCAGCCCAACCGGCTTTTTCTCCTCAGCTATCAAGAATACGTTCCTTGAAAAGCTGATTCTGCGCAAACAGGGTGAGATTGCTTTTTCCAAAGAGCAGACATCCGAGTTTTCCCATCCTTTGAGCATTCGGGAGAACAAGACCGTCTACATCAAACCCGAAGATGCCGCCAAAGCAGAGCAGCAGCTTTCCGCCGGCCATACCGAAATTCAGGAAACGCCGGACAGCACGGTGGTCTTTCTGACGCCGGCCGAATGGAAACAGATGAAGCAGGATCGCGCCGAATGCGTCGGCTGTCTGTCGCAATGCCAGTTTTCAACCTGGTCGCGTGCCAACGGCACGACCGGAAAGCTTCCGGATCCGCGTTCTTACTGCATTCACAAAACCTTGTACGAAGTCGGGCACAACGGCAGCATTAAAGACAATCTGCTGTTTGCCGGGCATCAGGTTTACCGGTTTGCGACCGATCCGCTGTATCGCAACGGAATTCCGACGGTAAAGGAACTGATTGAAAAAATCAAAAACGGCGAATAACAAAAAAAGGGTTCTGAAAATCAGAACCCTTTTCTTTTATGTAAGGCCACGTCAGCTGACGGTAAGCCTGCCTTTGGTCATTTTGAACATTATCCCTTTCCAGACGACGGTTTTGGAATTGGCTCCGATGGTAATCTGGGTATCCGGCTGCGGATAGGTATGTTCCTGAAACTGCCCGGTAAAGATTTTGAAAAAATGCGAAACCTGATTACGCCCCTTGCGACGAATATCCCAAAAGACGCTGTAGTTGTCGCCGCTGCCGAAAATGCGCGCCACACAAACCAGATTTTCACGCCCGATACGATATTTTTTTACGGCCTTGTCCAAAACAAAGTCCTTATTGAAAAAATCGACGCGGACAAAAGCGCATATTCCCGGCACATAGCGGTAATCGTATTTTCCGACGGTAAAAATCACGGCATTTCGCGAGCGTTTTTTGCTGCGCAGGATGTCGCCGATTTCATAAGGATCGGAAAATTTGAAAAACACTTCGGCAGGCACCGGATAGTGGGTGCTCTTTCCGGGAATGAACACAACCAGCTTGGCCTTGTCCTTCGGACAAACGTAACAGCCGAATTTGCGGCGCTCGCCGGCAGCAAGTTTAAGGCCCCGTAAACTGAAATCTTTCAGAACCGACAATTCCTTGAAATAAATTTCCGGCATTGTCTCGGGATTATATCTTTCCTGAATATAATCCACAATTTCGGATTTTCTTAAATTCTTCATAAAAATAAGTTTTAAAATATATATAATTTAATAAAGTTTTCCGAGAACAGCTTATTGTTTTTCGGAAATTTTGTCAAGCCTCGCCGGAGCGAAAAAAAATCCCCGGACACAACCGGGGACTTTGACGGCAGATATAAATCAGTCGATGTTTTCGTTCTTATAAATTCCGAAGAGACTGCTTTTGGGAATCCAGCCTTCGAGAGATGCAAACCTAATCAGGCAGAAGCCGCTCTCGGCGGAACATTTCTTTACATCACCGACAACTTCGTCCTCAACCCGGGCAATAACGCCGGCCTGATAATCGGGTTTGTCGTAAACATTGTTTTCGCCGGGCGTTGTTACTTTAACCGTACGACGGCCGGAAAGCATGGATTTGTGCACCCAGGATTCCGAACCCTGCCAGTCTTTGATTTTGCGCCAAAGTTCAAACTCGGCGATAATTTCCACCGGCGCGCCTTTCTGCATATAAACCCACTCTATCGGATAACGCGCGCCGGGACCCGAACGGGCGTTAATCAGGTTGGATCGCAGCGACACCATGCGGGGAACGGACAGACCGCTCTCGCTTTCATCCGCCGTTTCCTGCGCAAACGCAGGCGCCGCAGATATCATCAGTCCCAATAAAACAGCAAAAACCGCTTTCATTTTCTTTCCTTTTAATTAATCTTTTCTTATTTTATTTGAGGTAATGATAACTAAATATATTAAACAAAACGTAAAAATAATTCAGTTAAGACAGGAGAATTCCGATGGATGTCATCAGAACCGCACAGGACCTTATCCGTTTCCGCACCGAAACCGGAAACCTTGAAGAAATTCGCAAATGTTTTGCTTATATTGCCGACCTTTTCGACAGCAGCGGCGCGTTGGTCCGAATTTTTGAAAAACCCGGCATTGCCCCGGTACTGTTTTTAAGCAACAGCGAAACCGAAGACTTTGACGTACTGATCCTCGGCCATTTGGACGTAGTTCCGGCCGAAGACAAAATGTTTGAACCATATATCAAAGACGGAAAAATGTTCGGGCGCGGCACGCTGGACATGAAGTCTTTTGCCGCTGTCGCATTAAGCTCAATGTTTCATGTTCTGCAAAACAACCTGAAACTCAAGTTCGGCGTTATCCTTTCCTCCGACGAAGAAAAAGGCAGCAAAGGAACGGAAGCCTTTATGGAAGCACATCCGGACATGAAGGCAAAAATCGTACTGGACAACGACGTCGGCGGCGACATTCTGAAAATCGTCAGCAAGTGCAAAAATCCGGTCTTTGTCAAAATCGAATCGGTCGGTAAGGAAGCGCACGGCTCAACCCCCTGGGAAGGAATCGATGCCAACGAAAATCTGCTGACGGTTTTGAACAACATCCGCAAAATTTATCCGTACTTTTCCAAAAATGAACCAATGCCCGAAAATACCTGGATTGACACGGTACACATTGCCAAAATATGCGGCGGGCAGGTTTCAAACGTCATTTCCAATTACGCCGAGGCTCTGCTGGACTTCCGCCTGATTGAGACCTCCAGCGTCGACAATCTGAAAAAGAACCTCGACAACTGTATGGTCAACGGCGTAACCTATAAAATCGCTTCGTCCAGCGTGCCGGTCGTCATGGATGAAAACAATCCCTACATTCAGGATTATAAACGTTTTGCCGAGCATATACTCGGCCGGGAAATCGAGTTTGAACAAATAGGCGGCGCCACGGATTCCAGAGCTTTCGCCGAGCGCGGTTCGATTGTCATTATGCATTCGGGAACCGGCGAAGGCATGCATGCCGCCAACGAATACGTCATTGTCGACAGCGTTGAAAAAATCGCTGAGATACAAAAAAAGTTTCTTGATAAGCTGGCCGGAAAATAACTGTTGCATTAACCGGCAAAAACGGCTATAAAAATTGCGGCGTGTCCCCGTAGCTCATCAGGATAGAGCAACAGTTTCCTAAACTGTGGGCAGGAGGTTCGAGTCCTCTCGGGGACGCCACATAAACCCGCCTGACCGGCGGGTTTTGTTCGTCCGGAGAGGACTATCACTTGGGCATCTAGTTTCGTTCCGGCTGTGCGCAGCCGTTCTCAACAAGATGTTCCAAGAATTTACAGAAAAGAACAACCGGAGCAGCGGTTGTTCTTTCTTAGCATTTCTCTCGGGGACGCCACATAAACCCGCCTGACCGGCGGGTTTTGTTCGTTAATATTGAAATCTTCAGATATTTTGTTAAATCCTTTTTAGGAGTTTTGTGATTGAATCGCCTTTATCGGTTAATCAGAGAGGGAGGAACCATGCTTAAATACATTCTTTATATTTTGCTGGCGATTGCGGTTTTGGCGCTGATTGCCGGCGGAATCCATCTTTATCGGGTTTCAGCCAGAAACAAGGCAGAAATGGCGCAGTTCGCCGGACCGAAAATCGGTTATCACAACACTTTGGGCAAAACGCTGGTCATTTATTATTCGTTGAGCGGACATACCAAGGACATTGCCGACAGAATCGCCCTGCTGACCGATGCCGACGTTTATGAAATCAAGCCCAAGGAACCGCTGAAACCGGGCATTTTGTTTTCGCTTGACGCCCGCAGGCAGCTGAAATCAGGCAACTATCCGAAAATAGAGGAAAACCTGCCTGACGCGTCAGCTTATGACATGATTTTTGTCGGTGCGCCGATTTGGTGGTATACGGCCGCGACACCGGTTCTGGAATTTTTGAAAACTTACGACTTCAAAGGCCGGAAAGTTGTTCCCTTTTCCACGCAGGGCAGCAATTTCGGCAGCTATTTTGACGATTTTGCGGCCAAGGCCAAAAATGCAAAGATTTTGCCGGGCGCGTCATTCAACAATCTGTCGAAAAAATATGACGATGCCATCGACAACAAAATTACTGACTGGCTGAACAAGCTGTAATTGCGGCAAAATACAAAAAAACGGCAATCCGGTTGCTGCGGAGTGCCGTTTTTTTATGTACCGCCGACGGTTCAGAAATGTCCGGCGGGCAAAGCAAAATTCAAAACCAGCCAGACAGCCGAGAGCATAACGCCGATGACATACCACTGACAGTGGCGATGAAAGACGTCGGCGCACAATTTGCGGCTCTGCAAGAGATATGCACGGTTGGAAATATAATAGAACAATCTTTCCAGACACAGCGCTCCCACAACAAAAGCCAAAAATACGGTTAAAGCCATAATGATAATTTTTATATGATGATAAACAGAATTGTAACAAGCGTTTAAGACAAAGATAGTCATCAAAATTAATTTTTAAACCGGCACTCTCAACATTGACAAACAAACGGCAAACTGATTAGATAGCCTTGTGGGTGCTGTGATAAGGAGAAGGCAATGAAAAAATATATTTCAAGTATTCTTCTGGTCCTGATTTTTGCCGCGGCCGTCTGGGCGTTTATTTACGAGAAGAATCGCGCGGAACAATCCGAAACGGTCGCGACCGTTTCGGAAGCGTAAAAAAACTGAAACTGAGACTGAATTATGTCTGAAACCGACTTTTTGGCAGAAGCCGCAAAAAAACATCAATTAAACAAAAACCAAATTATCGCACTGCTCGGCGAAGACCGGCATGAAAAAGAACTGTTTGCCGCCGCAGACGCCGTGCGCAAGGAATTCGTCGGCGACGAAGTCCATCTGCGCGGACTTATCGAATTTTCAAACATCTGCAAAAACAACTGCCTCTACTGCGGGCTGCGTCGAGACAACCGCAATCTGAAACGTTACCGGATGAGTCCGGAAGAGATTGTTGCGCTGGCCACCCGCGCCGTTCGCGAATACGGGTTTAAGACTATCGTCATGCAGTCGGGCGAGGATCTGTGGTTTACGCAGGAAAGGCTCAAGCCGATATTGACCGAAATCAAAAAACTTGACGTTGCCATCACGCTGAGCATCGGCGAAAAGACCTTTGCGGAATATGCCGCATACAGGGAAGCCGGCGCCGACCGTTATCTTATCCGCATTGAAACTACCGACAAAGACCTTTATCATCGTTTGGATCCGGGCATGAGCTGGGAAGAAAGAAAACAATGTCTGCTCAACCTCGGCAAACTCGGCTATGAGGTCGGTTCGGGAATTATGGTCGGATTGCCCGGACAGACTTTGGAATCGATAGCCGACGATCTGCTGTTTCTTAAGGAGCTTAATATCGACATGGCGGGAATCGGCCCGTTTATTCCGCATCCGGATACGCCGCTTAAAGACGAAGACGGGCGCGCGTTTCGGTTGTCTTTGCGAACCATGGCCATCATGCGGCTGTTGCTGCCGGACATCAATATCCCGGCAACCACCGCTATGGAAACCCTGCACCCGGACGGACGAATTATCGCCCTGCAATGCGGCGCCAATGTAATCATGCCAAACGTTACCGAAGGCGAGTACCGACAGTTATATCAGCTTTATCCGGGCAAAGCCGGGTTAAACGAAACGCCGTTGCATTCCAAAACCAGCATCGGTGCCCGAATTGAAGCCATCGGGCGCAAAATCGGTTCCGGATACGGAAGCCACCGGAAACAAAATCCGGCCTAAGATATCCTTATCCCCAGAACATAGCGACGACAGCCTTTACCGTCATGTACGAATTTGAGCAGCGGAATGCCGGCAACGTAATAAATCTGCCCGCCGGCTTTGTTTTTTACCTTAAACCAGGTCAGACCGAAAAATTTTATTTTGACAGTTCCGCTCATGTTGTAAGAGCCCAGACGGCGGAAAAACGCTTTTTCCTTTCCGTCGGCGGCCAGAGCAAGCAAGCGGAAATCTTCCAGCTTTTCCCGAAACGGAGCTAAAATTTTTCGCAACAGGACAAAAGCCTTTCTTTTGTCACTTTCCGACATATAGGCAAAACTGCCGACCGTCAGCCTTTCGACAATCCGCAAATAACTGCCGCGGCATATGTTGGCCAGCCCGCAGTCGACAAGAAAATCGTACATGTCCGCCAGAGCGTCCATATTACCGAGCATGCGCGGATTATCTCCGCCGACAACCAGACTGCGCATAAGCGAATCGTTTCGCGAACGAAGAACATAAAGCTTTTTATCCAAAGCGTAGAAACAGCGGGAAATAAAAATATATTTCACGGCAAAGGCAAAGTCTTCTCCATAGAAGGTTGAAGGAAAATCAATGCCATACTTTTTGAGAATGTCGTTGCGAAAAATAAAACAAGGGATACCTACGGCAATTTCGGGAAAACTATTTGGCGAAATATCAATCATTCCCGCTTTGCGAATATGAGAGGCCTGAACTTTCTTTTTATATTCTTCGGTATCGCAAAAAGCAAAATCGACGTTTTCGTTTTCCATTATCTGAGCCATTTCGCGGCACATTGAGGGCTTAAACATATCGTCGGAATCGCAAAACATGACATATTTGCCACGGGCATTTTTCAATGCCGTATTACGCGCGGCGCCGGGGCCGGCGTTTTTTTGCGCAAAAATCCGTATCTGCGGACAATTAGCGGCATACCGGCGCAAGACGGCCGGACTGCCGTCTGACGAACCGTCGTCGACGGCCAGAATTTCAATGTTTTTTTCAGTTTGTGCCAACAGGCTTTCCAAACAGTCGGAAAGATATTTTTCGGTATTGTAAACCGGAACGACAATAGATACTAAAGGCTGGTCAGTCATAATAAACTCCCCTGAGACATAAAACAAAGACCACCTCAATAAGGTGGCCGGGGAGTTCAGAAATCACGCTCACAACATGACTCTTTAAGCCTTTAAACCCAAAAAAACGGTCTTGGACATACGCTTAAAGCTCCCCGGCCGAATTGTCCAGGGAATATGGAAAAACGGTGCATATGTGATATATGCACGATATTTATCGATGCAATAAATATACATATGCACCGTGTGAGCATGAGGCTTCTGACAGCCCGCACCTTATCAGGCGCTGAAACGTATAAGACACATCGTGTTATACGTTCTGTTGTCAGGATTAACGGAAGGCGGTCAAATAGTCAAGAAAATTAACCCGAATAAAAATTTTGCGGCGAAAATAAAAATAACTCTTGCAAATTTCTGATAATAGATTAAAAGGAAAATACCAATTTTTGGAGAGATGTCCGAGTGGCTTAAGGTGCACGCTTGGAAAGCGTGTGTACGCCAACAGCGTACCGGGGGTTCGAATCCCCCTCTCTCCGCCATTACTGAAACCCTTGCTCAGCAAGGGTTTTCTTATTTTTAAAATTTTCTGATTTTTGTTTAATATTATTTAGGGTTTGGACGGTAGCATGAGCAAAAGGAGAATGCCATGTATACGCCCCCGCTGTTTGAACCGAACATATTGTCAACGCTTTTGCGCAACTTCAGTTTTTATTTTCGCGACGGTTACTGGGGATATGTTTTTCTGGTTATTATGGGGCTGATTCTGTTTCCTTTTATATGGCTTCGTGCCCGTCCGGCAGCGTTTTCCTTTCCCGACCGGATTTATCTGTTTAATTCAAGAAGCGACAAAATGTCCGCTGTCTGGGCTTTTCTGGCCTTTATAATCCTGTGTGCAATTACTTACAGTCAGGAAATGAGTCTGTTTGCAAATTTTGATCTGATGAGCATCGGCACCACGGTCAACTTCGCGGAAGGCAAAGGCACTGGCATTTCCGATATCCGGTTTTCGCCTTTCGGCAATGTAGAATTGAACTTGTTTTATGCCGTCAGCCACAATATGTATATTGTCAGCGGCATGGTTCTGGGCGAGACCGCTCTGCTTTTGTATCTGTTTTACCGTCTGTTTGATTTTATCCCCGTTTCGCGACGCTTGTATGCCCTGGCGCTGGCAGCATTTTATCCGGCGCTGGTCTGGATCAACAATCCGATTTTTCCGGAACGGCTGATGCTTATTTTCATCTGTGCAAGCCTGCTGATGTTGAAAAAATATCTGGCCGCTCCCAGAACTTCGCTTCTGATTTTGTTTTGCATACTGATGAATCTGGCCATTTATACCAAAGAAACCGTTATTTTGTTTTACGCCGGACTGCTTGCCGTCGACGTCCTGTATCTGGTGTTCAGAGGCACTGTCAAACCAGCTTCGTTTCTGCATCCGTTTAAAACCGCCAAGGAATTGCCGCTGGAATTCATAATGTTTCAGTCAATGGCTGTTTTTGCCTTTATTTATTTGCTGTTTGGTTTGGGAATCGAGAGCAATCAGTATGTTTCTGCCCATATCAGCGACGAAGCATGGAAAAAATACTATCTGGAAATTTTCGTCTGTTTTTCGGCTCTGACGGCATTGGTTTCTTCCCAAAAGGCGACGCCCCTTCTTTTGGGACTGCTGGGCGGTTCGTTGGTTCTTCTGTTTTTCGTGGTCTGGAAACTCGGTATTCACAATGAAAACACTGCATCTTACTATGCCATTGTATCCGGGCTTTTCAGCCTTTTCGTCTTCTTTTACGCAGCTGAAAAAAAATCTGTGCTGACATTGTTCGGTTTCGCCTTTTTGGCAATATCCGCCGTTCAGAACATTTCACTTTACCGGAAACAAAACGGCGACGCCTACCATGACACAGCCCGTTTCCTCTCCCGGCTGACCACAGCCCAAAAACCGCTGTCTGTTTTTGTGAAAGACAGCCTGAACGGCAAATATGAGAGTTATATCATCGACTGCTATCGTTCGGCGTATAAATTCTATTTTCCCGAGCGAAACTTCGTATTCAAAACAAACAGCGCCGCCGACAGACAGAACAACATTCTGAAATTTCCGCTCAAATATCAGGAACGGCCGCAGCCGGGCGACATTTATGTCGAAAACAAGTTCTACGGGACAGACGTTCCCGAAAATTTCAAGCTCCTTCACGAAAACCGGATATTCAGAATCTTTCAAATAAAATAATCAGGTTCGGCCCCAAACAGGCCATTAAAAAAACCCTCCATATGGAGGGGATGATTCAGAACCCGGGTGGGGCTGGTTTGACTGCGTCTGCGCC
>ENA-ORMR01000188-ORMR01000188.1-human-gut-metagenome-genome-assembly--contig:-NODE-188-length-71579-cov-46.237333_pt1 | contig 71579 bp, 60 predicted proteins | sample MGYA00242107_ERZ509003 | MGnify/ENA primary metagenome ERZ509003 (study PRJEB26280, sample SAMEA2338699) | human gut metagenome | biome: human gut; feature: human-associated habitat; material: faeces...
ACGGAACAATCCGTAGGCATCAAAGTCGGGGGCTTTTGACCCCGACATCATATAATGATTGTAATGATATGTAGCGTTCTCATTTCGGTCAACATTTGATTAGAGGTATGCATGAAAAAATGAGTCTGTGTGACGATTAAAAATGTCATCACAGACTCATTTTTGCGATTAAGGAATTTAATATTTCTTCCAGCAGGACGGCAGCATGATCACCAGCATGGGGAAGAGTTCCAGTCGTCCGGCCAGCATATCGAACATCAGCACGCATTTGGACAGAGGACTGAACAATGCGAAGTTCTGGGTGGGACCGACTAACTCCAGGCCGGGACCGATATTGTTCAGGGTGGCCAGTACTGCGGTAAAGTTTGTGCTCAGGTCATATTCGTCCAGACAGACGATCAGCAGGGAAACGAAGAGTACGATAAAATAAGCCGTCATATAGACATTGGTGGAACGAAGCGTCTCGTGGGACAGATTGTGTCCGTCCATCTTGATCTTTTTCACCATCCGGGGATGGATCATCATGGACAGCTCCTTGCGGATCGCCTTGAAGAGGATCAGCACACGGGATACCTTTATACCGCCACCGGTACTGCCGGCACAGGCTCCGATCATCATCAGAAGCAGAAGGATCGTCTTCGACAATTGCGGCCACATATTGAAATCCGTGGTGGCAAATCCGGTGGTGGTGATGATCGTTCCTACCTGGAAAAAGGAGTGCCGCAGTGTCTCTCCCAAAGTTGCATAGAGCGGGCGGATATTCCAGGCGATCGTCAGAGCACTGGCGAAAATGATCAAAAAATACCAACGAACTTCTTCGATGGAAAAAGCTTCCTTAAACTGCCTGCTTAACAGACAGAAATATACCGTATAATTGACACCGCTTAAGATCATAAGTATCGTTACTGCATTCTGTATCAGTGGAGAGTAACCGCCGATACTGCTGTTCTTGACACCGAAACCACCGGTGCCGACACTGCCGAAGGTCGTACACAGGGAATCAAACAACGGCATACCGCACAGGCATAGCATGATCACGCCCAGAACAGTGATCGCCATATAAAGTCCATAGAGGATTTTCGCAGTATCCCGTACTCTCGGTACCAGCTTGCTGACGGAAGGACCGGGGCTCTCCGCACGCATCAGGTTCATGGTGGAGCCACCCATCATCGGCAGGATCGCCATAATAAATACAAATACGCCCATACCGCCGATCCAGTGAGTGAAGCTGCGCCAGAACAGGCTGGCATAGCTGAGTGCTTCCACATCGGACAGGATACTGGAACCTGTGGTCGTAAAGCCGGAGATCGTCTCGAAGAGAGCATCAATATAAAAAGGAATCTCTCCGGTGAGAACGAAGGGAATGGCACCGAAAACAGACATGACAAACCATCCCAGGGCAACGGCAGTGAAGCCTTCCCTGACGTACAATTCCTTAAAACGTCCTGTGTGCCTGAAACTTAACAATTTTCCCAAAATGAAACAAACAGCTGCGGTCACCAGATAGATCAGTGCCACATGATATTCTCCGTAGATCATACCAACGATCCAGGGAAGCAGTAAGAATAAAGCTTCAAATTGTAAAATAAATCCGATAATAAAACTCAATATCGCAAAATTCATGATAATGTCCTTCTATAAAATTACCCTTCAATAATATCTTTAATATCATTCAGCCGTGCATGTGTCAGTACTACGACCACATAATCACCTACATGAAGCTCGTCCTGACCACTGGGAATAATAGCCTGTCCTCCGCGGACGATGGAACAGACCAGGATATTTTTCCGGATGTGCAGACGGTTCAGAGGTATATTGGTAACGGCAGAATCCTCTTTGATGTAGAATTCCAGTGCCTCTGCATGACCGTCTTCCAGCTTATACAGATTCTCCACATTACTGTTGAGAGATTCATTCATGGATCGTGCATATTTAATGATCATATCTGCAGTTACCAGGCGCGGATAGGAGATCGTATCCAGCTTGATATCACTTAAGACACCACTGAAGTTGATACGGTTGATCTTGGTGACTACCTTTGCGCGGGAAGTCCGTTTCGCATACAGTGACAGGAGGATATTTTCCTCATCCAGTCCGGTCAGTGCAGCAAAAGCATCTACGTTCTCCAGCCCCTCCTGTATCAGAAGACGTTCATCCGTACCGTCACCGCAGATAATGGAAGCCTTGGGCAGCAGTTCACTCAAATGCTCGCAGCGAGCGGGATCCTGATCGATGATCTTGGTATGGATGCCGACTTCTAAAAGTCTTCTTGCCAGATAATAAGCAATGGTTCCGCCACCGACGATCATGGCAGTACGTGCCCTGCCGGCGCCGATACCGATCTTTTTGAAGAAATCATTGGCCTTGGGAGGAGTGGACACAATAGCTACCACATCGCCTTCCCGGAAGACAAAATCACCCCGGGGAATCAGCACCTGATTATCTCTGGTGACCATACATACCAGTACATCGCATTTTAAGGTGGTACGGATATGGATCAGTTCATAATTATTTAAGAGACAGTCATGGGTCACGCGGAAATGCAGAAGCTCGATCCTTCCCTTGGAAAAAGTATCGATCTTAACTGCAGAAGGAAACTGGAAGATCCGGGCAATCTCGGCGGCACTGGACAGCTCCGGGTTGATGATCATGGCAAGCCCCAGTTCTTCCCGCAGAAAAGCAATCTCATTATTGTAGATAGGATTGCGGACACGGGCGATGGTCTTACAATGTCCCGCCTTTTTCGCAATGACACAGCACAGAAGATTCTGCTCATCGGATCCGGTCACGGCGATCAGCAGATCCGCATGGTCAATGCCGGCCTCAGACAGTGTCTGGAAGCTGACACCATTGCCCACGATGCCCATGGCATCCAGATCATCCGTGATGGAATTCACCTTTTCCTCATTGGTATCGATCACGGTGATATTGTGATTCTCACCGCCTAATTGCTCTACCAGGGTGTAGCCAACCTTGCCACAGCCCACAATGATTATGTTCATAAAAACCTCCAAAACAAAAGTCATAAAAACAGTTATCGCTTATTATACCACACTATAGAAAAAAAGAGAAGATTGAAAGGAATATCCTGTCCACGGAGACATATATTGTAACTATTCAGAGCATTAAATATCAGCTAAGTCTTGATGAATGCCTGCATTCGCAAAGGAGAAGTTCCGAAGGAACGATTTTGCGCATGAGGTTCTGAATAGTTACGGGAGGAGAAACATGGACAGCCTGCTTCGTATTTTTCCGCAAAAGAGAAGAGCATTCTGGCAGAAGACAGCGGATAATGGGGAAAAAATCTGCGAGATCCGTCTACGTGTGGACAGGCCGGTGATCGTGGAAACATCGAGAGAAGATTATTTCTTAAATAACGGCGGGGAATGGCAGGAGCATCCTTACGGAGCGCATCTGGTGACGGAAGCGGAGATACGGGAGTTGATCGCCTGGCTGTGTCAGGATTCGGTGTATGCTTATGCCGATGAGATCAGACAGGGCTTTTTGACTGTGGAAGGCGGACACCGGATCGGATTGTGCGGACAGGCTGTGTTGGAAAATGAAACAGTGATCCGCACTCTGAAAAATATTGCGTTTATCAATATCCGGGTCGCCCATGAGATCCGGGGAGCAGCTGACGGTATCCTGCCAAAATTATATAAGAAAGGAAAATTTCAGAATACCCTGATTGTATCGCCTCCGGGATTCGGCAAAACCACTCTGCTCAGGGATCTGATCCGCCAGATTTCCGATGGTAATACGTATGGTGCGGGACTTCGGGTGGGAGTGGTGGACGAGCGCTCGGAGCTGGCGGGAAGCTATCTGGGAAGACCTCAGAATGATCTGGGGATGCGGACGGATGTGCTTGATGGCTGTCCCAAGGCTCAGGGGATGTTATTACTTTTGCGTTCCATGTCACCTCAAGTCATTGCAGTGGATGAACTGGGGGAGGAAACGGACAGGCGGGCCTTACAAAAAGCAGCGGCCTGCGGCTGTGGTCTGCTGGCCACTCTGCATGGAACGGACGAGACGGACGCAGCAAAGCGCCTGGGTGAATCCTGCCTGCGACAGATATTTGACCGCATAGTGATCTTAAAAGGAAGGGGACGGATGGAATGCAGATGCTCGGAGGATTTCTGATTCTGTTGGGATGCTTTGGAATGGGACTGTGGTATCGGCAGCAATTCTTAGGAAGATTATATACGATCCGGGAACTCATCCGCATTCTGGAACAGTGGATCAGTGAGATCCGGTACAACGGGTCAACACTTCCGGAATGCTGCCGACAGACCGGCAGACAACGGAAAGACAGGCTGGGAGAGATCTGCACCGAAGTATACCGAGAATATGCGGAGACGGAGGATGCTGGTTTTCTGGAACTGGCGGAGAAAAGCTTTCGCAGACAGCTGCGGATGCTTCCTCTGAAAAAAGAAGACATTGAAGAGTTTTTGCGTTTTGCGGAAAAAGAGGGCTATGCGGATGAAACGATGCAGATAAAAAGTATCGAATTGTCCAGACAGGGACTGGAACATACGGCGGATATGCAGCAGCGGGAAATTACACAGAAATGCAGGCTCTCCGTAGGACTGGGAGCCATGAGCGGTCTGCTGATACTGTTATTGTTAGTCTGATGCCGGTTCCGGAGACCACAGAGAGAAGAGAAAAGGACGGGGAAAGATGGGAATAGGACTGATCTTTAAAATAGCTGCGGTAGGAATCCTTGTAACGATACTCAGCCAGGTCTTAAAACACAGCGGCAGGGAGGAACATGCTTTTCTCGTCAGCCTTGCGGGACTGATCCTGGTTCTTAGCTGGATCGTTCCGTATATCTATGATCTGTTTGATACTGTACAGACTCTGTTTTCGTTTTAATAGGAGGAAATATGTCCGAGATCATTAAGATTGCATTGCTTGGAATCGCCGGAGTTCTTTTTGCCATACAATTTAGGCAACAGCGGCCGGAATATACGCTGCTGATCGGATTTGCCCTGAGTGTGCTGGTATTTTCCTATGTGCTGGGGCTGACGGGACAGTTGCTGGAGGAGTTTGCGGGATTACAGCAGTACCTCGGGGATGCAAAAGGGTATCTCGGTATTTTGATGAAAGTGGTGGGGATCACCTACCTGTGTGAATTCAGCGCCGGAATCTGCAAGGATGCCGGATTCGCAGCGGTATCGGATCAGATCGAGATTCTGGGAAAACTTTCGGTACTGTTTGCGGGACTGCCGATTCTGCTTACGGTGATCCGACAGATCTATGGTATTTTATAAGAGTGAGGGAGCAATGGATGCAATGTGGCAGGAATATGGCATGGAAGAACTGGAAAAAGGGATGCAGAAGCTGTTTCCGGCCTCCCGGATCTCCGTGGCGGAATTGATGGGACAGCTGCTGCAGGGAGATGTGCTGGGGGCAGCGGGAACCCTGTTGCAGGAAGTGATACAGGGAATGGGAGCATCTGCTGCGGGCAGGAAAAATATTCTGATCTGGCTGATCGTACTGGGGATCCTTTCTGCACTGCTGATTCATTTCGTGGAGGTTTTCGACAAACATCAGATTGCGGATTTAAGCTTTTACTTTATCTATCTGCTCATGGGAGTGATCCTGCTGCAATGTTTTTCCGGGATTCTGGGAACCGCAAGAGAGACGGTGGAAAATATCGTGTTGTTTGTAAGGCTGATGGTACCTACGTATCTTCTTGCGGTGGGAGTGGCCTCGGGGCCGGCTACAGTGGGAGCCGGGTATCAGCTGATGCTGCTTCTGATCTATGGTACGGAAAAAATACTGTTGGGTGTGGTACTACCACTGATTTACTGCTATGGCCTGTTGACCATGATCAACGGGATCTGGGTGGAGGAAAAGCTGACACTTTTGACGGAACTTCTGGAAAAGGCGGTGGGCTGGATTCTCAAGGCTTCTCTGGGAGTGGTCACGGGGATCAGCGTGTTCCAGTCATTGATCACACCGGTATTGGATTCCGTCAAGACCTCCGCCGTGGAAAAGGCACTTTCGGCACTGCCGGGGATCGGAAATGCGGCAGACGGGCTTCTGGAGCTGGCGGTGGGTTCAGCCGTTGTCATCCGCAACAGCATCGGCGTACTTTTGCTGTTACTGCTTCTGGCGGTGTGTGCGGCTCCGCTTCTGGAGATTTTGTTTACTGCGTTTTTGATCAAGTGTGCGGCAGCTTTTATGGGAATCGTCAGCGATAAAAGAGTGACCAACTGTACGGATCATATGGGAAATGCAGGGATGCTTCTGTTTCGTACTGCGGGCACAGCCATGCTGTTGTTTCTGATCACATTGGCACTATTAGCTATCGGAAGCAGGGGGAGGTAAGAGGATGCAATGGTTATACCGGGTGATCGGACAGGCCGGGATCTTCCTGATCTGTGCACAGACCGTAGTGCATTTCAGACCGAAGGAGTCCTACGATAAATATTTGAAACTGTTATTATCCGTTATGCTGTTGCTGCAGTTGTTACAGCCTGTTCTGAGCATGTTCGGCGGCGGAGACGGCTGGAATGCAGAAGAACAGGTGACAGGATTTATGCAAGAATTGCAGACCGTGCTGACCCGGGCCACCGAACAGGCAGAACAGTCGCAGGAAGAGATCGGGAATACGGCAGCTGCTGTGGCGCAGGAAGCCGGGGAAGGATATGACCCGGCAAATGTGTGGGAGCAAGATTCTGCACAGGGAGCTGTTACAGGAGAAAACAGTGGGGAAGTATCGGATCAGAAGGAAACAGATAGGGAAAATGCAGAAACGGAGGGGATCCATGTGGACATTGCACCAATCCGGCTGGAATGATGGAGAAGTCTGCCGGAGAGTTAAGGAAAATGACGGTAGAAAAACCGGAGCCAGGGAAGAAAAAGAGGTGAGAAGCAATGGGTGAATTTTGGGAAAAGATCACAGGCAGCATTGGTACAGGTAACGGTGCAGGCGGTTCCGGCCCTCCGAAATGGTTCCGTCGGGACAACCTGTTGATTCTGGTATTGTTGGGTGTCCTATTGTTTATCATCGCCCTGCCGGTGAAAAAGGAGGAGCCACAGGCAGCTTCCGTTGGCACAGAGACTGCAGAACAGTACAATGCCGGAATTTTCACTTCTCCTTCGCAGACAACCGGGGAACAGGAGACGGTGGTAGATACCGAAACCCGGGCGGTGGCAGCGGGAAGCGCGGAGGAATATACTGCCTATCTGGAGGGAAAACTGAAGAAAATGCTGGAATCCGTCCGGGGACTGGGAGAGGTGGAAGTCATGATCACATTGGAATCCTCGGAGGAAAGAATTGTGGAAAAAGACATGACCGCGGATCGTTCCCAGACAGAAGAACAGGACTCCGCCGGAGGAACCCGCACCGTGAGTTCTTCCAATACCGGATACCAGACCGTCTATCAGGACGGCAGTCAGGGCACACCGTTTGTAGCGAAGACGATCACACCCAAAGTGGAGGGGGTGCTGGTGGTGGCGGAAGGAGCCGGAAAAGGCAATATGACCAGTGAAATCACGCAGATCGCACAGGCACTTTTCGGTGTGGAAGCCCACAAAGTCAAGGTGTTGGAAAAATGAGTCACAGGAAACATATCCGCACAGACGGGTACATACAATAGAGTATAAAATCAAGAAGGCAGATACAGGCCTTTGGAAAAGGGGAACGCAGTGAAAAACTTAATTAAGAAGAATCAGCTTATGATTACCGCACTTGCCATCATGATAGCCATTGCAGGTTATCTGCAGTTTGCGGGGACCAACCTGGAAAAGGAGTATCTGGCGTCGGATAATACAGAAGATCTCAGTGCAGTGGATTCCACAGACATTGTCACAGATATGGAAAGCCTGGATTCGGATGTGGAGATCGTCATGGAAGATTATCTGGATGAAGATATGCAGGTGGCAGAGGCTACGCCGGACGAAGGGGAGATTCCCGGGGAAGCAGTGTTGACCGGAACGAACGGTGTGGAGGTACTGTCTGCTGCAAGACTTTCCAAGGAGCAGACCAGAGCCCGGAATAAAGAGACGTTATTGGAGATTATCAACAGTACTGAGCTCAGCGATGCCCAGAAACAGGAAGCGGTGGACAGTATGGTGCGCATGACTGATATCGCGGAAAAGGAAGCGGCGGCCGAGGTGCTTTTGCAGGCGAAAGGTTTCAGTGAAGCTGTGGTCAGCATCAACGGGGATGCCGTGGATGTGGTGGTCAATGCCGCAGAACTGACGGATGTGCAGCGGGCACAGATCGAAGATATCGTAAAAAGAAAGACGGATATTGCGGCGGAAAATATCGTCATCAGCACCATTGCACAGTGATATTTTTGTGTACATAGGGGAAAAATTATGTTATGATACCAAGGGTTACAATTAAAAAGCCTACGCAAGCTTGCTTGCAGGAGGCTTTTTGAATTCGTAACCCGTACCACATGAGCAAGCAGCCATTTTCGAAGAAAATGAGCGGATTGCGAATGCGGTCCAGATTGAGAGAGTGCGAAGCACGAAGCAATCTGGATGGTATCATAAGAACTCGGAGGAGCAAGCAGCCATTTTCGAAGAAAATGAGCGGATTACGAATGCGGTCCAGATTGTGAGAGTGCGAAGCACGGAACAATCTGGATGGTATCATAACTTAACCTGGAAAACTTGACAAAAGGAAGAAACAATGAAGAGAGTCTTTTTAATTGTATTGGACAGCTTCGGTATCGGACAGATGCCGGATGCCGCAGCTTACGGTGACATCAATGTAAATACACTGGGGAGCGTGTCAAAGAGCCCTTTTTTTCATATGGAAAATATGAAAAACATGGGTTTGTTTAATATTGATGGCGTGGAAGTGGGAGAGAAAACAGACCATCCCACCGCAGCTTACGCCCGCATGACGGAGCGTTCCCGCGGAAAGGATACGACCATCGGGCACTGGGAGATCGCAGGTATCTATTCTCCCAAGCCACTGCCTACCTATCCGGACGGCTTCCCCGAGGATGTGCTGGAAGAGTTCCGGATCCGCACCGGCAGAGATGTGCTGTGCAATAAGCCGTACTCCGGCACACAGGTCATTGCGGATTACGGGGACGAGCATGTGCGCACCGGCAAACTGATCGTATATACTTCCGCAGATAGTGTGTTTCAGATCGCTGCCCATGAGGATGTGGTTCCTGTGGAGCAGTTATATGATTATTGCCGTATCGCCAGACAGATCTTACAGGGAGAACACGGTGTGGGCCGTGTCATTGCGAGACCTTTTATCGGTGAGAGCGGACATTATACCCGTACCCCAAGAAGACACGATTTTTCCCTGCTGCCTCCCGCAGTGACCATGCTGGATCAGCTGAAGGCTGCCGGTAAGGATGTCATTGCTGTGGGTAAGATCCAGGATATTTTCGTAGGCAAGGGCATTACCGAGCATGTATACACTTCCGGCAACGCAGAAGGCATTGAGCGGACACTGGAATATCTGGACAAGGATTTCGAAGGACTCTGCTTTATCAATCTGGTGGATTACGACATGCTCTACGGCCATAGAAGAGATGTGGACGGCTATGCGAAGGCACTGGCTTATTTTGATGAGAAGCTGCCGGAGATCCAGGCGCACATGAAGCCGGATGATATTCTGATGATCACCGCAGACCACGGCTGTGATCCCGCTTACACAGCCACCACGGATCACACCAGAGAATATACTCCGTTTCTTATGTACGGTGCGCCTGTGACGCCGGGGAATCGCGGAACCAGACCGACTTTTTCCGATATCGGAGCTACGGTATTGGATTATTTCGGAATCCAACCGGAGTTTGAAGGAAGCTCTGTTTTAAAGGCAGATCCATCATAGATAGCAGATCCCGAAGAACTGCGAAAATAGATTTTTAGAGATATAAGAGATATATTTGGAGGACTATAGTAGTGAGTAATAATTATACAGAAGAGATCAACCGCCGCCGGACGTTTGCCATTATTTCCCACCCGGATGCCGGCAAGACGACCCTGACCGAGAAGTTCCTGCTCTACGGAGGAGCCATCAACCTGGCAGGAAGCGTAAAGGGTAAGGCAACGGCCAGACATGCGGTATCCGACTGGATGCAGATTGAGAAAGACAGAGGTATTTCCGTTACCTCTTCCGTATTGCAGTTTGAATATGACGGTTACTGCATCAATATTCTGGATACCCCGGGACATCAGGATTTCTCTGAGGATACCTACCGTACCCTGATGGCAGCGGACTCCGCAGTTATGGTCATCGATGCTTCCAAGGGTGTCGAGGCCCAGACGAGAAAGCTGTTCAAGGTCTGCGTGATGCGCAAGATCCCTATTTTCACCTTCATCAACAAGATGGACCGTGAGGCAAGAGATACCTTTGAACTGCTGGATGATATCGAGAAGGAGCTTGGCATTGCCACCTGCCCCATCAACTGGCCCATCGGTTCCGGTAAGGAATTCCAGGGTGTCTACGACCGTGAGAAAAAGTGTGTGATCGCATATTCCGATACGGAGAAGGGAACGAAGGAAGGAACTTCCACCGAGATTCCCATTCAGGACGAAGAACATCTGAAGGAACTGATCGGAGAGGATGCAGCGGACAAGCTGCTTGGCGAGGTGGAACTGTTGGACGGTGCCAGCGCAGAGTTTGATCTGGAGGAAGTGCAGAAGGGTAACCTGACCCCGGTATGCTTCGGATCTGCTTTGACCAACTTCGGTGTGGAGATCTTCTTAAAGCATTTCCTGAATATGACTACCACGCCGCTGCCAAGAAAAGCAGACATCGGCATGATCAACCCGACGGAGCATGAGTTCAGTGCCTTTGTTTTCAAAATCCAGGCTAACATGAACAAGGCTCACAGAGACCGTATCGCATTCATGCGTATCTGCTCCGGTAAATTCGATGCCAACATGGAAGTGCGTCATGTGCAGGGCAATAAGGTTATGAGATTATCCCAGCCCCAGCAGATCATGGCGGATGAACGTAAGATCTTAAACGAGGCTTATGCGGGTGATATTATCGGTGTCTTCGATCCCGGCATTTTCTCCATCGGAGATACCCTGTGCATGCCCAGGGAGAAGTTCCAGTATGAAGGTATTCCGACCTTCGCTCCGGAGCATTTTGCCAGAGTGCGTCAGGTGGATACCATGAAGAGAAAACAGTTCGTCAAGGGCGTAGAGCAGATCGCTCAGGAAGGTGCTATCCAGATCTTTCAGGAGTTCAATACCGGTCTGGAAGAGATCATCGTCGGTGTGGTAGGCGTGCTGCAGTTCGATGTACTGAAATACCGTCTGGAGAACGAATATAACGTGGAGATCCGTCTGGAGAACCTGCCTTATGAGCATATCCGCTGGATCGAGAATAAGGATGAGATCGACCTGGCCAAGCTGTCCGGTACTTCCGATATGAAGAAGGTCAAGGACATGAAGGGTAATCCTTTATTACTGTTTGTGAATTCCTGGAGCATCGGCATGACTCTGGACCGTAATAAGGGACTGGTGCTGACGGAGTTCGGACGCAATTAGTAATTATATGGAAACAAAAAGTGTGTAGGGGGATAGAATGCGGAATAAGAAAAAGTTATGTGCCGGAATTCTGATGTTACTGCTTTTGACAGGATGCTCCTCACAGGAGGTTCTGCAGGAAGTACCCCAGACCATCGTGCTGCCCGAGTCACAGATAGATACTATGCCTGTGCAGGAGACGGCGGCTGCGGAAAATGACAATACAGAGAGCTTTTCCCTTTTAGAGGAGGGAGGCTCTCGTTTTGCATATGAGAGTCTGGATGCGCAGGAACAGATCTGGTATCAGGAGATCGAGCAGGCGATTGGGTCTATGGATGACACGATCAAACTGTCCACGGAACCGTTGGAACAGGGAATGGATGAACAGGACATTGACAAAGTATTTCAGTGCGTGCTGATAGATCATCCGGAGATTTTTTACACCACAGGATATACTTATACCAAATATTCCAGAGGGGAGAAAACCGTAGGAATCGACTTCGCAGGCACTTACGATCAGACGAAGGAAGAGGCCGTAGCGCGGGCGGAGGCCATTCGCAGTGTGACGGCGGAATGGCTGTCCGGTATGGAAGAGGCGGCTTCTGAGTACGATAAGGTAAAAGCGGTGTATGAGGCGGTCATCTTTTCAACAAATTATGATCTGAGTGCGGCGGATAATCAGAACATTGCCTCGGTATTCTTAGGAGGAGCTTCTGTCTGCCAGGGATATGCCAAAGCCACCCAGTATCTGTTGAATCATCTGGGGGTGATGTGCACCCTGGTGCAGGGAACGGTGGATACCGGAGAAGCTCATGCCTGGAATCTGGTACAGGTGGACGGGGACTATTATTATGTAGATACCACCTGGGGAGATGCCTCTTACCGCATGGAGAATGGCAGCGAGCAGAGGAGCCTGCCGGAGATCAATTATGATTATCTGTGCGTGACTACAGAGGATCTGCTACGGACGCATCGTATCGAAGCGGTGATCCCTATGCCGGAATGTACGGCGACGGAAGCAAATTATTATGTGCGGGAAGGTTCCTACTTTACTTCCTATGACCATGAACAGATGCAGGCGGTCTTCGACAGAGCCATAGAGGGCGGCAGAACGGAAGTGACGATAAAATGTGCAGATGAACTCTGTTATCAGGAAATCTGTCATGCATTGATCGATGAGCAGGAGATTTTTTCCTATATGCAGATACAGGGGAACAGCAATACCGTCACTTATGCCCAGAACGGGAAACAATTATCCTTGACTTTTTGGGTGACAAATGAATAAGGATTTGGTATACTGTAACTAATTAGTTATTATTAGGAGGATCAGCTATCATGGAAAAAGAAATAGATAAGAAGAACCTGGTATTAAGGGAAGACGAGAGCATCGGTACCGTACAGATCGCCGATGATGTAGTGGCTATGATCGCATCTTTAGCAGCTACCGAGGTAGACGGTGTCAGCGCCATGGCTGGTAATGTTACCAACGAACTCATGAGCAAGGTAGGCGTTAAGAGCCTGACCAAGGGTGTCAAAGTAGAGGTGCTGGACAAGAATGTGACCGTGGATCTGACTGTGACCATGGAGTACGGTTACAATATTCCCGCTACCTGTCAGGCAGTACAGCAGAAGGTGAAAAATGCCATTGAGAATATGACAGGACTGACCTGCTCTGATGTGAACATCCGTATTGCCGGTGTGAACATGAAGAAGGATAAATAAGAGGAATTACAGGAAGATATTATGGGAAGACACGAGCAGAGAGAACAGGTTTTCAAACTTTTATACCGCGTGGAGTTTCATGCACCGGAGGATATGCCGGAACAGATTGCATTGTTCCGCGAGAATAATGAGGAAGTTCCTTCCTGGCAGGATGCAGATGCCATTGCGGCCCGCTTTGAGAAGATCAGGGAGAAAATCCCCGAGCTTGACAGGCTGTTGAATGAGAATACCGAAGGCTGGGATACCACCCGTATGGGAAAGGTGGAGCTTGCAGTACTGCGTCTTGGTGCATATGAGCTGCGCTATGATGACGATATCCCGAATGGCGTTGCTATTAACGAGGCAATCGAGATTGCCAAAAAGTACGGACAGGAAAGCTCTGGCGGATTCGTCAATGCGATCCTTGCCAAGATCATGAAATCCGGTGAGTAGGATACAGAACGTAATCAGCGTACGACAACTGAATACTTATATCAAAAATATGTTCACGCAGGATTACTTTTTACAGATGGTATCTGTAAAGGGTGAGGTAAGCAACTGTAAATACCATCCCTCTGGACATATTTATTTTACGTTAAAGGATTCTGCCAGTGCCCTGAACTGCATTATGTTCGCCGGAGACCGGAGAGGTCTGGGATTCCGGCTGACGGAAGGGCAGCAGGTAATTGCGAAGGGCAGTGTGAGTGTATTTGAGCGTGACGGCAGATATCAGCTGTATGTGAAGGAAGTGACGCTGGACGGCGCCGGAGCCCTCTATGAAAAATACGAACAACTAAAACGGGAACTGGCGGAAGAGGGCATGTTTGCTCCGGAGTATAAGCAGCAGATTCCGAAGTATATCCATACTCTTGGGGTAGTCACGGCAGATACCGGCGCGGCAGTCCGGGATATCATACAGATCGCCTCCAGACGGAATCCCTTCGTGCAGATTATTTTGTATCCTGCGCTGGTACAGGGAGCTTCGGCGGCGCCTTCCATTGTGAACGGAATCCGTGCACTGGAGAGACAGGGCGTGGATGTCATGATCGTGGGACGTGGGGGCGGCTCCATCGAGGATCTGTGGGCATTCAACGAGAGAATGGTGGCACAGGCAGTATTCGACTGCTCTGTTCCCATTATTTCGGCGGTTGGACACGAGACGGATACCACGATCATTGATTATGTGGCGGATCTGCGGGCACCGACCCCGTCGGCAGCGGCAGAACTGGCAGTGACACAGGTCAGTGATATTGAGAATGAGATTTTGGACAGACAGGACAGGCTGTATCAGCGGATGGGACGAGTGCTTCAGCATAAGAGGCAGCAGGCGGATCAGATGGAAATGCGCCTGAAATATTTAAGCCCCGCCAGCCGGATACGGGAGAAGAGGACTTACAGCATACAGCTGGAAGACCGGCTGCAGAACCGGCTGCAGGCGATCCTGCGGGAACGCAGACATAACCTGGCATTGTATATTGAGAGAATGAAAGCGGTCTCTCCTTTGGAAAAGTTAAACAGTGGTTTTTCCTATGTGGAGGATACCGATGGGAAAAATATCCGTTCCGTGATCCAGGTGGAAGCAGGGGAGCGCCTGCGGATCCGGGTGAGTGACGGCGTGATCGATACCCGGGTGGAACAGATACAGAAGGAAGAAAGACTTCCCGGATAGCATTTACCGGTATCCGGGGGATGCAGATAGATGCAGGCAGCAGACGGAGGTGCTATTTTGGCAGGAAAAAAGAAAACGGAAGCACAGGAACCACAGAGCCTGGAAGAGAATTTTTCCGCAGTGGAAGAACTGATCGGACAGCTGGAAGCAGAGGATATTTCTCTGGAGGAAGCTTTTACGGCGTACAGCAAGGGCATGAATCTGCTGAAACAGTGCAGCGAACAGATCGACCGGGTGGAAAAACAGGTCATGAAGCTGAACGAAGAGGGCGGACTGGAACCGCTGGATCCCCAGTAAGCATACAGCATACCGGCAGGTAGAGGAAGGTTGGCATTAGACATGGAAGAAACGTTATTCAGACAGGAATTGCAGAAGAGAACGGCAGCGATTGAAGAATTACTGAAGGAATATCTTCCAGCAGAGGAAGGATACCAGAAGACCGTTATTGAAGCCATGAACTATAGTCTTATGGCAGGCGGAAAGCGCCTGCGTCCCATGCTGATGCAGGAGACCTATAAAATGTTCGGTGGCAAAGATGATACGATAGAGCCTTTTATGGCGGCGATCGAGATGATCCATACATATTCTCTGGTACATGATGATCTGCCGGCCATGGACAATGACGAGTACCGCAGAGGCCGCAAGACCACCTGGTCTGTGTACGGTGACGGTATGGGAGTCCTGGCAGGAGACGGACTGCTCAATTATGCCTTTGAGACTGCATTTCGTGCTTTTCCGGCATGCACCTCGGGAGAACCGGTAGATCCGAATTACCCGAGAGTGGCGGCGGCACTGAATATTTTAGCCCGCAAGGCAGGAATCTACGGGATGATCGGCGGCCAGAACGCAGATATTGAAGCGGAGGAACAGGCAGAACCTCTGACCACAGAACAGATCCTGTTCATCCATGCCAACAAGACGGCAGCCCTGATCCAGTCGGCCATGACTATCGGAGCTACGCTGGCAGGGGCAACCGATGAAGAGATTGCGGCATTGGAACTGTGTGCCTACAATGTCGGCATTGCATTCCAGATCCAGGATGACATTCTGGATGTGATAGGGGACAGCAAGGAGCTGGGAAAAGCTACCGGAAGTGATGCACAGAATCATAAGCAGACCTATGTGACTTTACACGGACTGGAAGAATCCGGCAGAGAAGTGGAACGGCTGACCGGGGAAGCGGTAGCGATTCTGGACAGCTTTTCGGGAGAACATGAATTCCTGAAGGAGCTGTTGCTGCACCTGGTCCATAGAACGAAATAGCAGAGGAAAAGCCAATGTTACTGGATAAGATCGAGAAAGCAAACGATATCAAAAAAATAGATAAATCAGACTATGGGGAACTGGCGGAGGAGATTCGGCAGTTCCTGATCGAAAAGATCAGTGTGACCGGGGGGCATCTGGGTTCGAACCTGGGAGCGGTGGAACTGACCATGGCACTTCATCTTGCTCTGAATCTCCCGGAGGACAAGATCATCTGGGATGTAGGTCATCAGTCTTATACCCACAAAATATTAACGGGCCGCAAGGACGGTTTCGATGTCTTACGCCAGTTCCATGGCATGAGTGGGTTCCCCAAGAGAAAAGAAAGTGATTATGACGCATTTGATACCGGACACAGTTCTACCTCCATATCCGCAGGACTGGGACTGGTGAAGGCAAGAGATCTCAAAGGGGAGAAGACCACCATTGTATCCGTGATCGGAGACGGCTCTCTGACAGGAGGCATGGCTTACGAGGCCTTGAACAATGCAGCCAAACTGGAGACGAACTTTATTGTGGTATTAAACGACAACAATATGTCCATCTCCGAAAATGTGGGCGGTGTTTCCAAATATCTGAACAATATCCGTACGGCGACCGGCTATCTGGATCTGAAAGAGGGCATATACAACGCTCTCAAGAGAAAACCCGGTGGCGACGGTATTGTCAACAGTATCCGCCGGGCCAAGAGCAGCTTCAAACAGCTGGTAATCCCCGGGATGTTTTTTGAGGATATGGGAGTGACTTATTTAGGCCCGGTAGACGGACATGATATCGAAGGCCTGATCAAGGTCATTGAGGAAGCGAAGAGAGTCAAGGGAGCTGTGCTGGTGCATGTGATTACCCAGAAGGGCAAGGGCTATGGACCGGCGGAGAAACATCCCGCCAGATTCCACGGGGCAGAGCCTTTTGACATCGAGACGGGAATTCCTTCCCATCCCCGCACCGTGGCCAATTATACGGATGTGTTTTCCACTGTTATGTGCAAGCTGGGCCAGCGGGACGAACGGGTAGTGGCTATTACGGCAGCCATGCCGGACGGTACCGGACTGAAGCGCTTCCGGAATATGTACCCGGACCGGTTCTTTGATGTGGGAATTGCGGAGGAACATGCGGTGACCTTCGCAGCAGGACTGGCAGCAGGAGGCATGAAGCCTATTGTTGCGGTGTATTCTTCATTTTTACAGAGAGCCTACGATCAGATCCTGCATGATGTGTGTATTCAGAATCTGCCAGTAGTGTTTGCTATAGATCGTGCAGGGCTGGTGGGGAGTGACGGTGAGACCCATCAGGGTATTTTTGATTATACCTATCTGTCGGGAATTCCCAATATGCATATCTGTGCGCCGAAGAACAAATGGGAATTATCGGATATGATGAAGTTTGCCGTGGCACTGGATGCGCCCATTGCGGTGCGATATCCCAGAGGAACGGCTTATGCCGGACTTGCCGAACACCGTGCTCCCATTGAACTGGGCAAGGCGGAGTGGATCGCAAGAGAGGGCGGTATCGCATTGTTTGCCATAGGCAGTATGGTAAAGACAGCGGAGGAAGTCCAGAAGCTTCTGCATGAAAAGGGTTACAAGGCAAGTATCATCAATGCCAGATTTATCAAGCCCATTGACGAAGAGGCAGTACTTTCGGCCTGTGAAGATCATGAGATGATCGTGACCATGGAAGAAAATGTCCAAAGCGGAGGATTCGGAGAAAAGGTGTTGGATTGTCTGAATGACCACGAGAAACGGATCAAATGTGTCATGGCAGCTATTCCCGATGCTTATGTGGAACATGGAAATGTAGAGCTTTTGAAAAAGGAGATCGGATTGGATGCGGAAAGCATCACGGAGAAAATTCTGGAAAGATTATAAATAATTAGGAGACGAAGATGAAAGAACGACTGGATGTGATTCTGGTAGAGCAGGGGTATGCTCCTTCCAGAGAAAAGGCAAAAGCCATCATAATGTCGGGCAATGTCTATGTCAACGGACAGAAGGAAGACAAGGCCGGCACCGGATTTGATGTCAGCAAGATCAAGCTGGAAGTCAGAAATCATACCATGAAATATGTCAGCCGCGGAGGCCTGAAGCTGGAAAAGGCAATGGAACAGTGGGGATTTCTGCTGGACGGCATGATCTGCATGGATATCGGTGCATCTACCGGAGGCTTCACGGACTGCATGCTCCAGAACGGAGCCACGAAGGTGTATTCCGTGGACGTGGGACAGGGGCAGTTAGCCTGGAAACTGCGGAATGATGAGCGGGTGGTATGCATGGAACAGACCAATTTCCGTTATGTGACCCCGGAGGATATCCCGGATGCACTGGATTTCGCCAGCGTGGATGTGTCCTTTATTTCCCTGACCAAGATTTTGATCCCGGCGAGAAATCTGTTAAAGACCGGCGGACAGATGGTGTGTCTGATCAAGCCCCAGTTCGAGGCCGGCAGAGGCAAGGTGGGCAAGAACGGTGTGGTGAGAGAGCCTCAGATCCACGAGGAAGTGATCCGCAAGATCATCGACTATGCGGACAGCATCGGTTTCGAAGTACTGCATCTGGAATATTCCCCCATCAAGGGACCGGAGGGCAATATCGAATATCTGCTGCATATCCGTAAGCCGGAGGAAATCTCCGAAGAAAAGCTGGCGCTGACCGAGCATGAAGCGGAGAGCGCCTTACAGACTATTATAGAGGAAAAGACCGGACTGTCCTATACCCCTGAATGGGATGCCGTAATCAAAGGTATCGTAGACAACTCTCATACCCTGTAACAGACAAGGAGTGCGAAGCTATGAAGCATTTTCTGATATATACCAACAAGCATAAGGATCAGGAGCTTGCGACCACGAAACGGATCCAGAATTATCTGGAAACCAAAGGCTGTACGGTGAAATTAAAGGTCAAGGAATCCGACTGGAAGGAAGAAGCGGATTCCGTGGCGGAAGAGGAAGCAACGGACATTCCGTTAGATGTGGACTGCATGATCGTATTGGGCGGCGACGGCACGATGCTGCAGGCAGCCAGAGAGACGAAGAAGATCCTTGTCCCCATCATCGGAGTGAATCTGGGAACCGTAGGTTATATGACGGAGATCGAACTGTCTGGATTAGAGGAATCACTGGACCGCCTGATCCGGGATGATTTTAAGAAAGAACGCAGAATGATGTTAAACGGTAAAGTCTGCTGTGCGGATGGAACTGTGTCGGAAGGCTGGGCTTTGAATGACATCGTCATTTCCCGAAGCGGATCCCTGCAGATCATAGAATTCAACATCTATGTCAACGGACAGCTTCTGAATCATTACAAGGCAGATGGAATGATCGTGACTACACCGACAGGATCCACGGGATATAATCTGTCGGCGGGCGGGCCGCTGGTGGAGCCCAAGGCGAAACTGATCACCCTGACACCGATCTGCCCCCACAGCCTGAACCAGAGAAGCATTATCCTGTCCCCGGAAGATGAGATCGTTATAGAGATTCCCGGTGGCAGAGAGGGCAAAAGCCAGACCGTGGAAGCCAATTATGACGGCAGCCACAAAGTGACCATGTGTACCGGAGACCGGATCCGTATTGTGCAGTCGGAGAAGATCACCGAGTTTATTCAGCTGAATCAGGTAAGCTTCCTGGATGTATTGCATCGGAAAATGAGAGATTCCTGACGAATTGTTGTGAGAAAGGCATGAGGTCAAGATGAAGAAAACAAGACATCGCAAGATCGTGGAGATTATAGAAAAAAGAGATGTGGAGACCCAGGAGGAACTGGCGGGCTATCTGAAGGAAGCCGGTTTTGCTGTGACACAGGCTACCGTATCCAGAGATATCAGAGAACTGAAGCTGTCCAAAGTACCCACCGGTGGCGGCAAACAGAAATACGTCATTTTAAAACAGGATGACAGTCATATGGGAGATAAATACATCCGCGTCCTCAGAGACGGTTTTATCTCCATGGACATGGCACAGAATATTCTGGTGATCAAGACCGTATCCGGCATGGCCATGGCAGTGGCGGCGGCACTGGATGCCCTGAAATTCTCCGAAGTGGTGGGATGTATCGCCGGAGATGATACGATCATGGTGGCAGTGCGGACCGTGGAAGATACCCAGATCCTTATGGACAAGATCCATCTGATGATAGAAAGGTAAGACAGGGGGAAATACATGCTTCGTAGTTTACGCGTGAAAAATCTGGCTCTTATCCGGGAGACAGAGGTAGAGTTCGGAGAAGGACTGAATATACTGACCGGTGAGACCGGTGCCGGTAAATCATTACTCATTGGATCAGTGAATCTGGCACTGGGAGGAAAGTTCGAGAAAGACATGCTCAGACGGGGAGAAGAGAACGGTCTGGTGGAACTGGTCTTCGACTGCGAGGAAGAAAGGCTGGCGGAAAAATTAAAGAGCATGGATCTGGAACCTTCGGAAGACGGAACCGTGATCCTGAGCCGAAAACTTTCCTCCGGGAAAAGCATCTGCCGCATCAATGGAGAGACCGTGACGGCAAAGCAGGTGAAGGAACTTTCGGAGCTGCTGATCGATATTCACGGACAACATGAGCACCAGTCTCTGCTAAACAAGAAAAAACATATGGAGATCCTGGATGCCTATGCGGGAGCGGAATTTGCAGAATGCGCAGGGCGGGTGGCTGCACTTTATCATGAGTGTACTGCCCTGGAGAAAAAGATCACAGAGGAAACTCTGGATGATACCTCCAGAAGCAGAGAACAGTCTCTGGCGGAATTTGAACAAAAGGAGATCGCGGATGCTTCCCTGCAGCCCGGAGAAGATGAGGAACTGGAACAGGCGTACCGCAAAATGTCCAACAGCCGAAAAATTGCGGAAAGCCTGGCGGAGAGCTATCAACTCAGTGGCAATGACGCGGAAGACGGTGCCGGGAATTCTTTGAGCAGGGCACTGCGGGCATTGCGTAGTGTGACCATGTATGATCCTGCACTGGAACAGATGGAGGAACAGCTGGCAGAGGTGGAAAGTCTTTTGTCAGATTACAATCATGATGTCTCCGAATATATGTCGGATCTGGAATTTGATGAAGAGGATTTTCACAGTACAGAGGATCGCCTGAATACCATCAATCACCTCAAGGGAAAATACGGCAACACGATCGAAGAGATCCTGCGGTACAAAGAGGAAAAAGAAGCTTATCTGGAAAAACTGGCGGATTATGATGCCTATATGCAGAAATTGAACGCCGAGTGGGAGGAAAAACAGGCGTTACTGAAGAAAGCCTGTGAAGAACTGTCTGAGATCCGCAGAAAAAATGCAGCGGTACTGACGCAGAAATTGAAAGATGCGCTGATAGGTCTCAATTTCCTGACGGTGGAATTTGACATCGCAGTCAGACCCGGTCAGGCCATTACAGCAAAAGGCTATGATGATGTGGAATTCCTGATTTCCACCAATCCCGGAGAAAGTCTGAAACCTTTGAACCAGGTGGCCAGTGGCGGTGAACTGTCCCGGGTGATGCTGGCGATCAAAACGGTACTGGCAGGGAAAGATGCCATTGATACATTGATCTTTGATGAGATCGATACCGGTATCAGCGGCAGAACCGCATGGAAAGTAGCGGAGCAGCTGAGTATTCTGGCAGGAGCCCATCAGGTCATCTGTATCACTCATCTGCCTCAGATCGCAGCCATGGCGGATGTGCATTTCATTATTGAAAAGAGCAGTACCGATGATATGACCATTACGGACATTCACAAGGTGGCAGAAGAGGAAAGCCTGGCGGAGCTGGCAAGACTGTTAGGCAGTGATGCACTGACGGAAGCGGCGCTTTCCAATGCAAAGGAAATGAAAGAACAGGCAAACGGGTTTAAAGAAGCCAGATAAGGGAAATGCTATAGTGAAAGAAACATTGAAAAAGGATGAAGAAATACTTCATCCTTTTATTTTGTGCAAATTCAACCAAAATAAAGCACCATATTTGTGAATTAAATTGATTGAATTTGACTGAATGTGAAGATATAATAACATCATAAGAACAAGAAAGATGACAGACAGGAGGGATAGAAATGATTTGTACCGTGACCTTCAATCCGTCACTGGATTACATCGTGTCCGTGGATGACTTTCAGCTGGGGATGACGAACAGAACCTCATCAGAGCTGATTCTTCCGGGAGGAAAGGGAATCAATGTATCTATCGTACTGAAGAATCTGGGACTGGATTCCACAGCCCTGGGATATGCGGCGGGATTCACCGGAGAGGAACTGATCCGAAGATTGAACGAGTTTGGCGTAAATGCTGATTTCATCAAAATCGATCACGGAATGACCAGAATCAATCTGAAGCTGAAAAGTATTGACGGAACAGAGATCAATGGCTGTGGCCCGGATATTGATGCAAAAGCTTTGGAACAGCTGATGGAAAAGATTGACAGACTGGGAGACGGAGATGTCCTGGTATTGGCAGGAAGTATTCCTTATACCATGCCGGATGACATTTATCAGAGAATTTTGGAGAGAATTCAGGGAAGAGGTGTTCTCACCGTAGTGGATGCCACCAGAGACCTGCTGGTAAAGGTATTGCCGTATCATCCTTTTCTGGTAAAACCCAACAACCATGAATTGGGGGATATCTTCGGTGTGAAGCTCTCCACAAGGGAAGAGGTGGTTCCATACGGCAGGAAACTGCAGGAGATGGGAGCACAGAATGTACTGATTTCCATGGCAGGCGAAGGAGCAGTATTGATCGCAGCGGACGGACAGAGCATGGGAGCTCCGGCACCGAAGGGAACACTGGTCAATGGTGTGGGTGCAGGCGATTCCATGGTGGCAGGTTTCCTGACAGGATGGATGGAAAAGAAAGATTATGTACATGCGTTCCATATGGGAATTGCTGCAGGAAGCGCCAGTGCATTTTCCGAGAATCTGGCCACCAGAGAAGAAGTCTTGCAGGTATTACAGCAGGTAGAACAATAACAATGATAAATATAAAAAGAGAGGATGGGTCACAACATGAGAATTACAGATCTTTTGGACAAAAATAGTATTTCCCTGAATGCGGCACCGGCTGACAAAAAGGAAACATTGGATCTGGCAGTGGAACTGATGGCAAAAAGCGGAAAGCTGTCTGATGTGGAGAAGTATCGTGCACAGGTCTATGCAAGAGAGGAAGAGAGTACCACGGGAATCGGAGAGGGAATTGCGATCCCTCACGGAAAATGTGATGCGGTAAAAGCCCCCGGACTGGCAGCCATGGTGATCAAAAACGGTGTGGAGTATGAATCTCTGGACGGGGAACCGGTGACCTTACTGTTCCTGATTGCAGCACCGAATACAAAGGATAATGTACATCTGGATGTGCTGAGCAAACTGTCCGTGATGCTGATGGATGAAAATTTTACCACTTCCCTGAGAAACGCAAAAAGCGTAGAGGAATTCTTACAGATCATTGATGCAGCAGATGAAAGTGCCAAGAGCATTGATGACAGATTAAGTGATACCGGTATTACCACCGAGGAGAAGAAAGGCTTTAAGCTGTTGGCAGTGACCTCCTGTCCGACCGGAATCGCTCATACCTATATGGCAGCAGAAGCATTGGAAAAGGCAGCCAGAGCAGCAGACTGTCAGATTAAGATTGAGACCAGAGGCTCCGCAGGCGCAAAAAATGTACTGACTGCAGAAGAGATTGAAGCGGCGGACTGCATCATCGTGGCGGCTGATGCCAAAGTACCCATGGACCGCTTTAACGGCAAGAAAGTCATCAGCTGTCAGGTATCCGACGGTATTGGCAAGGCAGACCAGCTGGTAAAACAGGCAATGAGTGGAAACGTGGAAGTTTTCCACGGGGAAAGCAGTGAAACAACTACAGCCGTAACCGGTAAGGAGAGTGTAGCACATAAGATCTATACCCAGCTGATGAACGGCGTATCCCATATGCTTCCTTTCGTAGTCGGCGGTGGTATCCTGATCGCCATTGCCTTCCTGATCGATGGCCTAAGCATTGACATCAATGCACTTCCGGCAGATCAGAGAGGCAATTTCGGTACGATTACTCCGGTAGCGGCAATGTTCAAGAATATCGGCGGCGTGGCATTCGGACTGATGCTTCCGGTACTGGCGGGCTTCATCGGAATGGCCATCGGTGACAGACCGGCACTGGCACTTGGCTTTGTAGGTGGCATGATGGCAGCCAACGGAAAGTCCGGATTCCTGGGTGCACTGGCAGCAGGTTTCCTGGCAGGCTATCTGATCCTGGGACTTCGCAAGATCTGCGATAAGCTTCCCGATGCCATTGAAAAGCTGGCACCGGTACTGATCTACCCGGTAGTGGGTATCCTGATCATGGGACTGGCAATGAACTTCGTGGTAGAACCGATCATGGGCGGTATCAATACCGGATTGAACAATTTCTTAAGCGGAATGGGTGATTCCAGCCGAGTTGTACTGGGGTTGATCTTGGGCGGCATGATGGCGATTGACATGGGTGGTCCTTTCAACAAGGCAGCTTATGTATTCGGAACGGCAGCGATCGCTGCAGGCAATTATGACATCATGGCAGCTGTTATGATCGGAGGTATGACTCCTCCCTGTGCCATTGCACTGGCAACCCTGTTATTCAAGAATAAATTCACCAAGGAAGAGAGAGACGCAGGTCCCACCAACTTCATCATGGGCCTGGCGTTCATCACCGAAGGTGCGATTCCTTTTGCAGCATCCGATCCTCTGCATGTGCTTCCTTCCTGCATCATCGGTTCGGCACTGGCAGGCGCCCTGTCCATGGCATTCCACTGCACACTGATGGCACCTCACGGTGGAATTTTCGTATTCCCTGTAGTAGGTAACGCAGTGATGTATCTGGTGGCACTGGTGGCAGGTACGGTAGTGTCCGCACTGCTGTTGGGTGTATTGAAGAAAAAAGTAACCACATGAGCAAAAGGGAAGCTCTGAAAGAGCGGTTTTGCGAATGTGGGTGCTGAATAGTTACCGTAATATAAAAAATCAGAAAAGGAGATAAGAAAATGAAAGAATTTAAATATGTTATCACAGATCCCGAAGGTATCCATGCTCGCCCAGCAGGAGAACTGGTAAAGGCAACAAAGGAATTCCAGAGTGCCATCACTCTGACCAAGGACGGCAAGACCGGAGACTGCAAGAGAATCTTCGGCATCATGGGTCTGGCTGTTAAGGCCGGCAACGAGATCACCCTGACCTTCGACGGTGAGGATGAGGAAGCAGCTTATGCAGCTGTTACGGAATTTGTCAAAGCAAACCTCTAAGTAATCATAATATTATCGTCAGGAGAGGAGAAAAGTCATGGAAGTCTACCAGGGAAAAAGTGTATTCGGCGGAATTGCCATTGGCAGGATCAGTGTTCATAAGAAGGATGAGCAGCAGGTAAAGCGTGTGAAGATCGAGAATCCCGACCTGGAGATCGCTCGTTACAGACAGGCCAGACAAACCGCCATGGAGCAGCTGCAGAATCTGTACCAGAAAGCCTTGAAAGAAGTGGGAGAAGCCAATGCAGCTATTTTCGAGATTCATCAGATGATGCTGGAGGATGATGATTACAATGAATCCATTGAGAACATCATTCATATGCAGCAGGTGAATGCAGAGTATGCGGTGGCTTCCACCGGAGACAATTTTGCACAGATGTTTGCCTCCATGGAGGATGACTACATGAGAGCCAGATCTGCGGATGTCAAAGACATTTCCGAGCGCGTATTAAGCGTGCTGGGTGGCAGAACGGCAGGCATGGCGGCATCGGAAGAACCCGTGATCATTGTGGCAGACGACCTGGCACCCTCCGAGACGGTACAGTTGAACAAGGATCTGGTATTATCCTTTGTAACGGTACATGGATCCGTGAATTCCCATACGGCGATCCTGGCCCGCACCATGAGCATTCCGGCACTGATCGGCACCGATATCCCTCTGACCGATGCCATAGACGGAAAACTTGGTATCGTGGACGGACGAAACGGCTGCATCTATGTGGATCCCGATGAAGATACTCTGTCGAAAATGCAGCAACTAAAGCAGGAGGAGCAGGAGAAGAAAGAACTGCTCCAGACCTTAAAGGGACGTGAAAATATCACTATTGATGGTAAGAAGATCATGCTCTATGCTAATATAGGTAACAGCAAGGATCTGGCGGCCGTATTGCAGAACGATGCCGGCGGCATCGGCCTGTTCCGCAGTGAGTTTTTATATCTGGAGAGAGAAACCTTCCCTACCGAGGAAGAACAGTTTCAGATCTACCGCACTGTGGCGGAGACCATGGCGGGAAAGCCTGTGATCATCCGTACACTGGACATCGGTGCAGACAAGAAGTGCGATTACTTCGAAATGGAGCCGGAGGAAAATCCGGCCATGGGATGCCGTGCCATCCGTATCTGTCTGACCAGACCGGAGATCTTCAAGACACAGCTCCGTGCATTGTTCCGTGCCAGTGCATTTGGTAATATCTCCATTATGTATCCTATGATTATAAGTGTGGAGGAAGTACATCAGATCAAGGAAATCGTGGCAGAGGTAAAGCAGGAACTGACAGAACAGGGTGTGGCTTTCGGAGAACCGAAGCAGGGTATTATGATCGAGACACCGGCTGCTGTCATGATGAGTGCAGAGCTGGCGAAGGAAGTGGATTTCTTCAGTATCGGTACTAACGATCTGACCCAGTACACACTGGCCATCGACAGGCAGAATCCGAAGCTGGATGCATTTTATGATCCGCATCATCCCGCAGTGCTGCGTATGATACAGATGGTCGTGGAAAATGCGCATAAGGCCGGAATCTGGGCTGGCATCTGCGGAGAACTGGGTGCAGATACATCGTTGACCAGACGTTTCCTTGCAATGGGTGTGGATGAATTATCCATGTCTCCCGGAAGTATTCTTCCCGTGCGTAAGATCATACTGGAGACAGATGTGACAAAGGAAAGAGAAAATAACAATTTATGCTGACAGAACAACGTTATGAGATCATTCTGAAATTATTGGAAGAAAAAAACAGCATTACGGTGGCCGAGGTAAAAGATCTGTTAAATACGTCGGAATCCACGGTACGCCGGGACATCACAGCATTGCATAATGCCGGGAAGCTGGTAAAGGTCTTTGGAGGTGCTGTGGCATGTGACCGGACGGTGATAACACATGAACCCACGGTGGAACAGAAGGCAGAAGTCAATGTGGAAGCCAAACAGCTGGTGGCTGCCAAAGCGGCAGCACTGATCCAGCCGGAGGATTTTATCTATCTGGATGCAGGTACGACCACAGCAAGTATGCTTTCTTATCTGACAGAGAAAAGTGCCACCTTTGTGACCAATGCGGTAGCGCATGCCAAGACACTGGCAGCGGCAGGATTCCGCGTGTATCTGGTCGGCGGTGAATTAAAAGGCTCCACGGAGGCTGTGGTAGGCAATCAGGCACTGATGAATTTACAGAGCTATCATTTTACCAAAGGCTTTTTTGGAACCAACGGGATCAGCAGGCAGAGTGGCCTGACCACACCGGATATGAATGAGGCCATGGTGAAAAAGACTGCCATGGGACAATGCAGAGAATGTTTTATTCTGGCAGATCATTCTAAGTTCGGAAATGTCAGCTCTGTGACCTTCGGGGCGTTTCAGAGCGGAACGATTCTGACGGACGACTGCCCAGAGGAATATAAAAGCAGTGGGAATGTGGTCATTTGTGGTTAAACTGGAGAAAACTGTAAACCGCAAATCCCGGTGATCACAGATTAAAAATAGGAATGTGACGTACACTATACCCTATACAGCAATGACAGAAGTTCAGTGGGGGAATGTGTATGAAGCTATGGATTACGGAAACGGAAAAAGTAAAAAGGCAGGCAGGAGAAGATGCAGTCATCATTTTGCAGCTCTGGAAACAGAAGGTGCGCAGACTGCGGATTTACCGGGCCTGCCTTTGTGCTGCCCTTATCCTGGCCGGTATGGGACTCTTTGGCTACAGCTATTATCTGGTGGACAGCAGTATTCCTTCTGTTATTTATATGCGGGCGGAATCGGAGGAATCACTGGCACTGGATATTCCCGCAAAAGGTGAGATTTTAAGTGTCAGTGAACAGGGAACCAGTAATATTCCCCAAGGTGCCGTGACACTGGATCTGAGTCAGCCGGTGACTATGAAGACCGGAATGACGGACAGCCTTGAGATGCAGGTGAAGCTGTTCGGGATCCTGCCTTTTAAGCAGGTGGGGATCCGGGTGATCGAGGATCAGCAGCTGATCCCGGTAGGTGTTCCCATCGGAATCTATGTCAAGACCGAAGGGGTAATGGTCATAGGTACCGGAGAGTTCCGTTCTGTCAACGGGGAGAAGGTGGCTCCGGCGGAACATATTTTGAAAAGCGGCGATTATGTGGTGAAACTGAACGGCACGGAAGTGGCGGACAAGGATGATCTGATCACCCGGATCGAAAACGGTAATGGAGAAGCAGCGATTTTGACGATCCGGCGGGGCGAAGAATATTTTGATGTTAAAATCGATCCGGTACAGGATCAGACGAAGAAATATAAGATTGGTGTCTGGGTCAGGGACAATGCCCAGGGTGTGGGAACCATGACCTACATTGACAGTCAGGGAAATTTCGGAGCACTGGGGCATGGAATCAATGATGTGGACACCAGCAACCTGATGGAAATGAATGACGGAACCCTGTACCAGACGGAGATCATCTCCATTCAGAAGGGAACGGCCGGGCATCCGGGGGAAATGACGGGAATGATCGTCTATTCTGATGACAGGATTCTGGGGGATATTACCGGCAACAGTGTCCGGGGAATCTTCGGCAAGTGCAATGACAAAGCACTGGCAATGGGAACGGAAGAGGCGATGCCCATTGGATTAAAACAGGAGATCCGAAAGGGACCGGCGCAGATTTTGTGTACCGTAGATGGCACCACCAGATACTATGATATCGAGATCACCGACATTCATCTTGATCATGACAACGTGAACCGGGGAATCGAACTGAAAGTCACAGATTCTGACCTGATCGCCCTGACCGGAGGAATCGTCCAGGGAATGAGCGGTGCACCTATCATCCAGAACGGTAAATTCGTAGGGGCCGTCACCCATGTTCTCGTGCAGGACAGTACCAGAGGATATGGGATTTTTATTGAGAATATGCTGGAGCAATAAGGTTGCCGTCCGGCAGTTAACATGGTAAAATAAATTAAATATACATTCAAATGCAAAAATGGATTTGTAATGTGAGGAATAGGGAAAATGCGCTGACGTATGAAGAAGATGCGAAGAAATGTCTGACCGCCGGAAGGAATGCACATCTGGCGGAACCGTTCCAGATGGAGAAAGCGATCGCAGCCATTGCGGAACATTGTAAGAAATAATAATTTTGGACAGATTTTTCAGAGGATAGGGATATAGAGGAGAAAGAAAATGAGTATACAGCAGCTCAGAAATCTGACCACGCTCTGCTATATCGAGCAGGACGGAAAATATCTGATGCTTCACCGGGTGAAGAAGGAAAATGACATTAACAAAGACAAATGGATCGGCGTGGGTGGTCATTTCGAGGCGGACGAAAGCCCGGAGGACTGTGTGCTCCGGGAAGTAAAGGAAGAGACAGGATATACTCTGACGGCCTACCGGTTCCGGGGAATCATCACCTTTTTATACCGGGACGTCTGTGAGTATATGTGCCTGTATACGGCGGATGGATTTACGGGGGAACCGAGGGAGTGTGACGAAGGAGCACTGGAATGGGTGGAGATCAATAAGGTGGAGGAACTGGATCTCTGGGAAGGGGACAAGATCTTTTTTCGGCTGCTTCGTGAGAACCGCCCCTTTTTCTCCTTAAAACTGTCTTACGATGAGAATGGTATCCTTCTGGATGCAGTACTGGACGGTGAGCCGATAGCAACAAAGGAAGGCAGAAAAATGCCGGAGGCGGAAAGTGGGACAATGAATTGAATTTTACGGAATTTGTACGGAACTATCACATACAGTTAAACGAACAGCAGATGCAGGCGGTACAGGCTACGGAAGGTCCGGTACTGCTTCTTGCGGTTCCAGGAAGCGGTAAGACCACCGTACTGGTCAGCAGACTGGGCTATATGATCTATTGCCTGGGAATAACACCGGAGTCGATCCTGACAGTGACCTATACGGTGGCGGCAACGAATGATATGCGCAGGCGGTTTGCGGGGATGTTCGGAGAAGCGGATGCAGAGCGGCTGGAGTTTCGCACCATCAACGGCATCTCCCAGAAGGTACTGCAATATTTTGCCTACCGTACCGGGAAAACGCCTTTTCAGGTGGCAGATAAGGAAGCCTCGGCGGCCGTCAAACAGTCTTTTCTGGAAGTAACGGGGAAATACGCCACGGAAAATGATATCAAAGAGACCCAGCTGGATATCACCTATGCGAAAAATATGCGTCTGACACCGGAGAAAATCCGGGATATGGACACGGATGTGGAGAAATTCCCGGAGATATTCCGTACTTATAATGCGAAACTCAGGCAGATGCAGATGATCGATTACGATGATCAGATGATCTACGCCCTCAGAATTCTGGAACAGTATCCTGAGGTACTTGCACATTTCAGGGAGCAGTATCGGTATTTCTGTGTGGATGAAGCGCAGGATACTTCGAAAATACAGCATGATATGATCGACCTGCTGGCGGCGCAGAGCCGGAATCTGTTTATGGTGGGAGATGAAGACCAGAGTATCTACGGCTTCCGGGCAGCTTACCCGCAGGCACTTGTCTCCTTTGAGGACAGACACCCGGGAGCAGGGATCCTTCTCATGGAGACCAATTACCGCAGCAGGCAGGAGATCGTCCGGGCGGCGGATACTCTGATCCAGAAGAATAAAAACAGACATCCGAAGAAGATGACCGCGGCCAGAGAAGGTGGTGGCTGCGTTACAGAGATCAAGGCAGTATCCAGACAGGGACAGTACAATTATCTGCTGAAAGTAGCCCAGGACTGTGAACAGGAGACGGCAGTATTATACCGGAATAACGAAAGTGCACTTCCCATCATTGATCTGTTGGAACGTAAAGGATTGTCCTGCCGGGTGAAAAATTCGGATATGACCTTCTTTTCCCATCCGGTGGTCAACGATATCTGTGATTTTATTCAGTTGTCTCTGGATCCATGGGATGGGGAGGCATTTCTTCGGATCTATTACAAAATGGGAGCCGGTATCAGCAAAAAGGCGGCCATGGAGGCGGTGGATGCCAATACCAGACGACTGACACTGTTGGATACGGTGGCGGAAATGGATGAGGTATCCGTTTACACCAGAAAACAGTGCAAGGCACTGGCTACCCATCTGGACAATATGCGGTATGAGTCAGCAGGAAAAGCTATCTACCGGATCCTGAATTATATGGGATATCAGGAATTCATGGATACCCACGGGTTGGACAGTGGCAAGGCGGATATATTAAAGGCCCTGGGAGATCAGGAGAACAGCCTGTTTGATTTCCCTGCAAGATTACAGAAGCTGCAGGAGATGATGCGAGAGGGCTACGGGGATCCGAAGAGTAATTTTATCCTGTCCACGATCCATTCCAGCAAGGGACTGGAATACACAAGAGTGTATCTGGCGGATATGCTGGCGGGAGTGATCCCTTCCCAGATTCCGGGGAGGGGCTGTGTACCGGATTCCCCGGAGGCCAATGCCTATGAGGAAGAGAGAAGGCTTTATTATGTGGGAATGACGAGAGCGAAGGAACAGCTGTATGTATTTACCTTTGGACCGAATCTGACCTCTGCTTTTTCAGGAGAAGTGTTTGAGAAAACGAAGCCGTTAAACGCTGTAAGAAAGACCGGTACGGCTGTCGGGATCAGAGGCTCGCTGCTAAAGACACCGGACAAAAAGGTGCAGAAGCTGCCGCCACGGGAAGTGGAGGCCTGCATCGCAGCCTGTGAGTCCGGACGGGAAGTACAGCATCAGAAATACGGAACCGGCAGGATTGCGTCCGTATCGGCTGACGGCATTGCCCAGATTCTGTTTGCAGGCGAAAACAGTACCAGAAAAATATCCCTTCCCATTGCGTTTTCCGGGAAGATACTTACCTTAAAATAATACATACCAGAGAGGGACAGCAATGTATACAATCGTAGTGGCAGATGACGAAGAGGAATTACGCAGAGCAATCATAAGGAAGATCGACTGGGAGAGCATCGGATTTCAAGTCGTGGGGGAAGCGGAGAACGGCATCGAAGCTTTGGAACTGGTGGAGAGGATGGAACCGGATCTGCTGCTTACGGATATCCGGATGCCTTTTGTCTCCGGAATCGAGCTGGCAAGACAGGTCAGAGAGGTACGTCCTACCACACAGATCGCCTTCTTAAGCGGCTTCGATGAATTTTCTTATGCCCAGCAGGCCATCCAGTACAATATCATCAGTTATATGTTGAAACCTATCACTATGGTGGATCTGACGGAAGAACTGAAGAAGATCAAGCTTAAGATCGACGGAATCTTTGCGGAATTTGATGCCAGAAAACATGATAATCCGGATCTGCAACAGTTTTTTCTGCCCCTTTTGCTAGATGATTATGCCAGCTTTGAGGGGCAGGACCGGGAGGAACTTTTACAGGAACAGGCGGTTGGCAACGGCTTTTTGAAGGATCGTAATAATGCCTTTCAGTATGCGGTGCTGGCCATCACGGTGGAGGATACCAACGGGAAGAACCGTACGAGACCGGAACTGGTACATTCCGTGGATATGATACTGCAAAAATATATGAAGCATTATTCTTTTGCCATGGACGGCAGGATCATTGCAGTGCTGGCGGCCACCACGTCGACCTTCGACCGGTATCTGCATATTGCCGTGGGAGAGATGGTACAGAGTACGGAACGCATTCTGAAAATGCATTGTCATATCGGTGTCAGCCGTATCAGAGAACATCTGGGAGAATGCCACGAGGCCTACAGAGGAGCTATGAGTGCATTGGGATATTGCACTCCGGGAGAGAGCGGCATCCATTATATTGCCGATGAAGAGCGGGATAACACCATGGACATGGAGCTGGCGGCGGAATGTGTTACTCAGATGGAGAATCTGATCCGTGGTGGTTCCCGAGAGGAACTGGAAAACTATCTGAAGGATGTATTCGGCAAACTGGAGGTGCAGCAGGATGCTGCCCTGAAATGCAAATTCCTGATCTTCCGGATGTCCTCGGCGCTGATCCGCATTGCCTATACGGTGACAGAAGATTCCGCCCTGCTCCAGCGTTTTGCCATGCTGGAAGGTCCGATACGGGAATCCAGGGATCGTTTCACGGCACTTTGCCTGGAAGTATGGGAACTGGTCAATGCGGGCAAGAAAAAGAGCAGCCAGATCCTGTGTGAAAAGGCCATGCAGATCATCGACAAGGAGTATGGGGATCCGTCCCTGTCTCTGGTGGGCGTCAGCAACAGCATTCATGTGAGCCCCAATTACCTGAGTGCCCTGATCAAAAAAGAGACCGGGTCAAGCTTCGTGGATCTGTTGACGAAAAAGAGGATCGAAACGGCAAGGGAACTGGTACTGGGCAGTTCCATGAAGATGCGGGAGATTGCGGAGCGCTGCGGTTACAGCGATCAGCATTATTTCAGCTACTGCTTTAAAAAGTATTGCGGGGTATCTCCCAATGCCATGCGACAGGAGAAAGAATAAGATATGAAGAAGCAAAAAACGTCCCTTTCTTTTATCATTACGACATTAGTGGTGGGACTGGTTACCCTGTTTTTGCTGTGGTCCACTTTTTACTTTTTTTCTCTTTATGTCGGAAGTATGAAACAGGCGGCACATACCAGCAGTGAACAGGCGGTGACTCAGGCTTCCAATACCATTTCTAACTACATCGGAGATATGCAGGAGATCATGAGTCTGATCGAGAAGGATCTGACAAAGAGCGGCGGAAGTACCGGGCAGACACTGGAGACTCTTTGCAGTGTCCGGTCGGATCTGGTGGCGGTCTATATCTATGATGAGCAGGGGAAGCTGGTGGATTCCCATACGGGAACTCATACTCTGAAGGAACATTATCTGAAGGATCTGTCTTATATCGAACTGGATTCCTACAGCCCCGGGGTACTCTATCTGTCGGAACCCCATGTGGAATCTCTGTTGCAGGACTATTATCCCTGGGTGGTATCGGTCTTACAGGAGATTCCCGGAGCAGACGGACAGAAGCTGCGGGTAGTCATTGATATCCGTTTCTCCAAAATATCGGATTATGTGGACGATGTGGGAATCGGACAGCATGGCTACTGCTTTATCACAGACAGTAATGGAGAGATCATCTATCATCCCCAACAGCAGCTGCTGTATTCGGGTCTTAAGACGGAAGCCACGGAGGGACTGGATCTGAGCCACAACGGTTCCTTTGAGACCGAAGAACTGATCTGTAGTGTCCTGGCGCTGGATAACTGTAACTGGAAGGTGGTGGGTGTCAGCTATATCAGTGAACTGGTGACGGCCAAAGAGATGGAACTGGTGGGAAACATCTGTGTCATGCTGACAATCATTCTGCTGACGACCATGGTGGTCAGTGTTCTGGTATCCAGACTGGTGACCAATCCGGTGCAGCGTCTGATCCGGGCTATGGAAGAGTTCGAAAAGGATGCTGCGGGATATGTTTATCAGCCTGTGGAAGGCACCACGGAGATCGAGGCACTGTCACAGTCCTACGAGCACATGGTAAGAAAAATCCAGAAACTGATGAAGCAGGTACGTCAGGAAGAGATTTCCCTGCGCAAAACGGAGTTAAAGGCTCTGCAGGCCCAGATCAATCCCCACTTCTTATATAATACGTTGGATGCCATCGGGTGGCTCTGCGAGGAAGAAAGGTGTCAGGATGCCGTGGAGATGGTCAATGCTCTGGCGAAACTGTTTCGTATCAGTATCAGCAAGGGGCACGAATTGATCCCCATTGAAAAAGAAGTAGAGCATGCCAGAAGCTATTTAAAGATCCAGAATTTCCGCTATAAGAATCAGTTTTCCTATGAGTTTCAGGTGGAAGAGGACTGTCTGCAATATTACTGTAACAAGATCACCCTGCAGCCCATTATCGAAAATGCCATCTATCACGGACTGGACCGCATGGTGGATGAAGGACGGATTCTGATCCGCATCTACAGCGAAGGGGAAGATGTGGTCTTCCGGGTGGAGGATAACGGTGTCGGTATGTCAGAGGAACAGTGTCGGTCGATCCTTCATAAGGAGCCGGGAGATAATTCTGGCATCGGCATCAAGAACGTCAACGACAGGATTAAGATTTATTTCGGAAAAGAGTACGGTCTTTCCATAGAAAGCGAACTGGATGAAGGCACTACTGTGATCATACGGATGCCGAAGGTGGAAGAAAATGCAGCGGCAGGATGGGAGAAAGTATGAGAAAACAGAAAATGAAAAAAATACTGTCCCTGCTGGCTGCGGGTGTCCTGCTTCTTATGAGCATGAGTGGCTGCGGAAAAGAAGCTGAGACAGGGAAAACCCAGGTGGCTATGATCGTGAAGTCCACGGAGAGCGCCTTTTTTAAAAGTGTCTTTGCGGGTGCCCGGGCGGCGGCTACGGAATACAATCTGAATGTTACGTTTAACGGCCCGGAATCGGAAGAAGATTATGTGACCCAGAATGAGATGGTGCGGCAGGCCATGGAGGACGGAGTGGATGTGATCGTTTTCTCTGCGGTGGATTACAATGCCAATGCGGAGATCATCGGTCAGGCAGCCCAGAGAGGAATTAAGATCGTTGTCATTGACAGTGATGTCAACAGCAGTATGGTAAGCTGCCGCATTGGGACCAATAACCTGCAGGCCGGTGTGAAGGCGGCGGAAGCAGCTCTGGCGGTGGGAGAAGACGAACTGTATATCGGTATCGTGAATTATGATGTGAATTCCGCCAACGGGCAGCAACGGGAACTGGGATTCCGGCAGACGGTGGAGCAGGACCCGAGAGTAAAGGATATTACCACCATCAATGTCCTTTCCACCACGGAGGATGCCAGAGCGGGAGCAAAAGAGATGCTTTTGTCGGATTCCAGGATCAATGTGGTGGTGACCTTTAACGAATGGACCAGCCTCGGTGTGGGCTGGGCCATCCGGGATCTGGACCGGGGAGACAGGACGCAGGTGGTGGCGTTTGACTCCAATGTGGTCTCTGTGGGAATGTTGGAGACCGGGGAGGTGGATGCCCTGATCGTGCAGAACCCCTATGCCATGGGGTATCTGGGAGTGGAGACGGCAGCGAACCTGATCAACGGACAGACCGGCGGCCCCAGCGTGATAGACACAGCCACCACTATTGTGACCAGAGAGAACATGTACGAGCGGGAGAGCCAGAAGATATTGTTCTCTTTTGAAGAGAGAAAGTAACTATTCAGAACCCCACTCGCAAAACCGCTCTTTCAGAGCTATTCTTTTGCTCATGTGGTTACTTCGCCGAATAAGCATTACATAATTCTTACGAATGCAAGCGTTCGACGAAATTATGTAATGCTTTTCGGCTCTGAATAGTTACAAATTATGTACAGAACATGAACAAAATGTGTACAGAATAGTATATTTTTTAACCCCATGCGTAAGATTTTGTATATCTTTTATGTACAAGATGCCATATAATTACCTCATCAAGAGATGAAACACATACATTTTCATCAAAACAAGGAGGTATTTTATATGAAAAAGTTCATGTCACTACTGTTGGTCGGCATTATGATGCTCAGCCTCGTAGCGTGCGGAAAGAGCGGCGGAGGAAAGGGAGAGTTGAATGTAGGAGTATTCTATTACACCTACAGTGATACATACATCTCCAGCGTGCGTACTGCACTGGATAATGCGCTTACCGAAGCAGGCATCAAGTTCCAGAATTATGACGGCAACAGTAACCAGACCACCCAGAACGAGCAGATCGATACCGCTATTGCACAGGGTACCAACCTTCTGATCGTCAACATCGTAACATCCGGTTCCGTAGACGCTTCCCAGGCCATCGTTGACAAGGCAAGCGCAGCAGGAATCCCTGTAATCTTCTTCAACCGTGCGGTAGAATCCGATGAGGATGAAGGTAAGGTATTAGGCAGCTATGACAAGTGTGCATTCGTTGGAACCGATGCTCCCGAAGCAGGTCATATGCAGGGTAAGATGGTTGGTCAGTATGTAGTAGACAACTTCGATGCTATTGATCTGAATGGCGATGGCAAGATCAGCTACGCAATGTTCATGGGTCAGTTAGGTAACGTAGAAGCAATCTATCGTACCCAGTACGGCGTAGAAGATGCAGATGCAGTGATCACCGCAGCAGGCAAGCCCGCGCTGGAGTACTTCGATGCATCCAATACCGATAAGTATCAGGTTGACCAGGACGGTAACTGGTCCGCAACCGCAGCTAACAACTACATGACCACCAACCTGTCTCAGTACAATGAGTCCGCTGGTAACATGATCGAGCTGGTTATCTGCAACAACGACGGTATGGCTGAAGGCGTTATCTCCGCTCTGAATGACAAGGGCTACAACTTAGGCGATGGCAACTGCACCACCATTCCTGTATTCGGTGTTGATGCAACTGACGCAGCCAAGCAGCTGATCGCAGACGGCAAGATGACCGGTACCATCAAGCAGGATGCAGAAGGTATGGCAAACGGTATTGCTTACCTGGCTAAGAACATCCAGGCTGGCAAGGATCTGATGGCAGATACCGACAGCTTCAACATCTCTGAGAAGGTTAGCAACAAGATCTACATCCCTTACGCTACTTACACCGGAGAATGATCTGAATAACAAGTAAATAAAAGAAGCGGCTGCTGCATCTGGCAGCGGCCGCTCTTTATGTATAGGAGGATGCGTATGGGACAGGAAGTATTACTTCAGATGACAGACATATGCAAGGAATTCCCCGGCGTAAAGGCACTGGATCATGTATCCCTTACCGTAAAAAAAGGAACGGTACACGCGCTCATGGGAGAGAACGGCGCCGGTAAATCCACCTTAATGAAGTGTCTGTTCGGCATCTACAGTAAGGATGCAGGCAAGATCGAACTGGAAGGCAAGGAAGTCAATTTCAAAAATTCCAGAGAAGCACTGAATAACGGAGTGGCCATGGTTCACCAGGAACTGAATCAGGCACTGAAGAGAAATGTCATGGATAATATCTGGCTGGGCCGTTATCCCATGACAGCAGGCATTATGGTCAACGAGCACAAGATGCTGGAAGACACCAACAAGATTTTTGAAGAACTGGGGATCGCTGTAGACCCCAAGAGAATCATGAGTACGATGCCGGTATCACAAAGGCAGATGGTAGAGATCGCGAAAGCGGTATCCTACAACAGTAAGATCATTGTATTTGACGAACCTACTTCATCCCTGACGGAAGAAGAAGTGGAGCATCTGTTCAAGATCATCAATATGCTTCGTGACAGAGGATGCGGTATTATCTATATTTCTCACAAGATGGCAGAGATCCTGCGGATCGCAGATGAAGTCACCGTCATGCGTGACGGTACCTGGATCGCAACAGAGCCTGCACAGAACCTGACTACAGACAAGATCATCAAACTGATGGTAGGCCGTGAACTGACCAACCAGTTCCCGCCCAAAACCAACAAGCCCGGTGAAGTGGCATTGGAGGTAGAAAACTTAAGCGCAAGATATTCCTTGTTGCAGGATGTATCCTTTAAGGCTCGAAAGGGTGAGATCGTAGGTCTGGCCGGACTGGACGGCAGCGGCAGAACGGAGACACTGGAGAATATCTTCGGTGTGGCCACCAGAAAAGACGGTGTGATCAAACTGGACGGCAAAGAGGTCAGAAACCGCAATGCCAGAGAGTCCATTAAAAACGGTTTTGCACTTCTGACGGAGGAACGTCGTGCCACCGGTATCTTCGGAATCCTGAATATCCGGGAGAACACGGTGATCTCCAGTCTGAAGAAACATAAAAAAGCAGGATTTTATCTGAGTGATAAATCCATGGAGAAGGACACTGCATGGGCCATTGATGCCATGCATATCAAGACACCTTCCCAGAAGACGAAGATCCGGTCACTGTCCGGTGGTAACCAGCAGAAGGTTATCCTCGGCAGATGGCTTCTCACAGAGCCGGAGGTGCTGATGCTGGATGAGCCTACCAGAGGTATCGACGTAGGTGCAAAGTACGAGATCTACCAGCTGATCATCGATCTGGCCAATAAGGGCAAAGTTGTCCTGATGGTATCTTCGGAGATGCCGGAGCTGCTGGGTGTATGTGACAGAATTCTTGTCATGAGCGGCGGTAAGCTGGCAGGAGAAGTAGATGCCAAAAATACGACACAGGAAGAGATCATGTCTCTTGCTGCAAAATATGTATAGGAGGATATGCGTATGAATCCCGGCAAAGCAATTCAGAATAAAATTAACGGCGTAAAGCAAAATTTTGCAGACTACAAGAAGCTGGACAGCAGAGACAAGAAGACCTATTGGAAAGAATTTTTACTTAACAATGCCTTATACATCCTGCTGATCGTAGCAATTATTTACACTTACATCCAGAACTCCAATTTCCTGTCGGCGGCTTCCATTGTCAACATCATCAGCCTGTCTGCGGCGAACCTTCCCATTGCCTGTGGTATTGCAGGATGTATCGTATTGACAGGTACCGACTTGTCCGCAGGACGTGTGGTAGGACTGACCGCATGTATCACGGCATCCCTGATGCAGTCCGTGACTTATGCCACCAAGATGTTCCCGAACCTTCCGGTACTTCCGATCCCTCTGGTGATCCTGATCGTACTGTTGGTCGGCGGTATCGTGGGATGGGTCAACGGTTTCTTCGTAGCGAAATTCCAGTTGCATCCTTTCATCGTAACTCTGGCTACCCAGTTGATCGTATACGGCCTACTGTTAATGTACATCATGATCAACGGCAATAACGGTCAGCCTCTGTCCGGTCTGGATCAGCACTTCAACGATGTGGTAAAGGGAAGCGTGATCTCCTTCAATGCCGGCGGCGCGAGAATCGCCATTCCCAACTATGTATGGCTGGCAGCTTTGATCGTTGTTATCATGTGGTTCATCTGGAACAAGACCACCTTCGGTAAGAACATGTTTGCAGTAGGTTCCAATCCCGAAGCAGCAAAGGTATCCGGTGTTAACGTAATGAAAACCACCATTTTAGTACATACACTGGCAGGTGCCATGTACGGTCTGACCGGTTTCATCGAGTCTTCCCGTATCGGTTCCAACACAGCAAATACCGGATTGAACTACGAGTGTGATGCCATTGCAGCTTGCGTTATCGGCGGTGTCTCTTTCGTAGGTGGTACCGGTAAGATCAGTGGTGTCGTACTTGGTGTATTTCTCTTAAGAATCATCTTCGTAGCACTGAACTTCCTGTCCATCAACATGAACATGCAGTATGTGATCAAAGGACTCATCATTCTGGTTGCCTGCGCGATCGATATGAGAAAGTACCTGGTAAGAAAGTAATGACATAAGACTCCCCCATAGAAAACATCCGTGACTGCTTGCAGGTAAAGGATGTTTTCTACGTGGGTAGTAAAACAATATGAGTATGAAGGACGACAGTCCGGAATACGAATATTGGTTGCAATTTCGAGAGTGCGCAGCACATAGAAATTGCTTATGATAGATTAGGAAAAGGAAAAATTATGAATCAGGAACGAGTGACAACAGAGAATACAGAAGAAAAGGCAGCAGAAGTCACCACGCAGTCGGAAACGACGCAGCAGCCGGAGAAAGCAATCCGTCCGAAAGGAAAATGGTTCGGCCGCGGCATTTACGGAAGCAAGGATGTTCCCATCCGCATTCTGGACGGCCTGATCGGTGTCCTGATCGTGGTGATCGTGGGAATGATTATTTTCTTCGCGGTACGCGGTGGATTCAACATTGTGTACGATACGGACGGCGGAAGTGAAGTGGCAGCCCGGAAGGTACGCTACGGTGAATTCCTTACAGAGCCCGAGACCCCTTATAAGCCCGGCTACACCTTTGACGGGTGGTATACGGAAAAAGAAGGAGAGACAGTGCTGTGGTATTTCCAGTCGGAGAAAGTCACCGGCGATATGACTCTGACCGCTCACTGGGTTCCCGCACAGTTCACCGTGAAATTCGACTATGACGGCGGCACCGGTGCCGACGGTTCCACCGTGGAATCCAAACAGGTGACTTTCGGCGAGACCTACGGTGAACTTCCTACCCCGGTAAAAGAGGGCAGTACCTTCGGCGGATGGGAGTACAGCGGCCAGATTATTACCGCAGACACCGTCGTCCAGATGACCGGGGAGCATGTGTTGACAGCCACCTGGAATTAACTGAAGAGTTAGTGAAATATCCCCGTAGCCCGTATTGGGGCTAAGAACCGCAGACCCGTTTCCACTTCGGACGCAGACCGTAGCGGTACATAAGCGAGGAAAGTACCCTCGCTAAGTACCGACGGCTGCTTAGAGTCTGCTTGTCCTTACCCCAACGCGGGCTACTGTTTTTTCGCAGGCTTTCCAAAACGCAGAATGCCCGCGGCGGATGGAATGTCCTTCCGAAGATGTTTGTCGGGAGGTGGTGATATTTTCTCGAAAAGTGTTGAACATCAGGGTGGAGCGAACAGGACGTTCGCGACAGGCGGACGTTGCCATGGATGGCAACTGGAGCCGTGCCCGTGCGGTTTAGAACCGCTACTCACTTTTCGTCAGAAAATTCCCACCGGGAGACCTTACATCGAGGAAGGATGTTCCGTTCGCCGTGGGCATTTGGGATTCTTTGTTAACCCAGTTAAAAACCACCTTCACATACTGCAGGCAGTACACGAAGGTGGTTCTATTTATAAATCTTCTTAAGCTTTCTTATTGATCATGGCACGTTTCCTCATGGTCGGATCCAGAATCTTCTTACGGATACGCAGGTTGGTAGGAGTTACTTCCAACAGTTCGTCGGTATCGATGAAGTCCAGAGCCTGCTCCAGAGACAGGATTTTGGGCGGTGTCAGACGCAGAGCTTCGTCAGCGCTGGAGGAACGGGTGTTGGTCAGCTGCTTCTTCTTGCAGACATTGATCTCGATGTCCTCACTGCGTCCGGTCTGACCGATGACCATACCGGAGTATACCTTTTCACCGGGTCCGATGAAGAGAGTACCACGCTCCTGTGCATTGTACAGACCGTAGGTGATAGCTTCACCGGCTTCAAATGCGATCAGGGAACCCATCTTACGATACTGGATATCTCCCTTGTAAGGGCCGTAGTCGTCGAATACGGTGTTCAGAATACCGTTACCCTTGGTATCGGTCATGAACTCACCGCGGTAACCAATCAGTCCTCTTGCGGGGATGGAGAACTCCAGACGGGTGTAAGTGCCGCCAGAAATGGAACCCATGTTACGAAGTTCACCTTTTCTCTGACCAAGCTTCTCAATAACAGCACCGGCAAATTCATTGGGAACATCGATGTAAGCCAGCTCCATAGGTTCTAACTTCTTGCCGTTCTCATCGGTATGATACAGAACCTCAGCCTTACTTACTGCAAACTCAAAACCTTCACGACGCATATTCTCGATCAGTACGGACAGATGCAGCTCACCACGGCCGGATACCTTGAAACGGTCGGCGGACTCGGTCTCTTCCACACGTAAGGAAACATCGGTATTTAACTCGCGGAACAGTCTGTCACGCAGGTGACGGCTGGTAACGAATTTACCTTCCTGGCCTGCCAGGGGAGAGTCGTTGACCATGAACTGCATGGCGATGGTAGGCTCACTGATCTTCTGGAAAGGAATGGGTACCACATTTTCCGGAGAGCAGATGGTGTCACCGATGTGAAGCTCGCTGATACCAGAGATGGCAACGATGGAACCGATGCCTGCTTCCTTGACTTCTACTTTATTCAGACCGTCGAACTCATACAGCTTGCTGACCTTGGTCTTAATGATCTTGTCGGGGTTGTGGTGGTTACAGATGACCACATCCTGGTTTACACGGATGGTACCGTTGTCTACTTTACCGACACCGATACGTCCTACATATTCATTATAATCAATGGTACTGATCAGTACCTGGGTAGCCGCATCCGGATCTCCTTCGGGAGCGGGGATGTAGTTTAAAATGGTCTCAAACAGAGGTTCCATATCAGTACCCATTTCGTCAGCATCCAGAGAGGCAATACCGGCCTTTGCGGAAGCATATACGAAAGGACAATCCAGCTGAGAATCATCCGCATCCAGCTCTAAGAACAGTTCCAGTACCTCGTCTACGACCTCATCGGGTCTTGCTTCGGGACGGTCGATCTTATTGATACATACGATAACGGGAAGCTTTAATTCCAGTGCTTTACGAAGCACGAATTTGGTCTGGGGCATGGCACCCTCGAAGGCATCCACCACCAGGATAACGCCGTTTACCATTTTCAGGACACGCTCTACCTCGCCGCCGAAGTCCGCATGGCCCGGGGTGTCGATGATGTTGATCTTGGTACCCTTATACATAACGGCAGTGTTCTTGGACAGAATGGTGATACCACGCTCACGCTCGATATCGTTGGAGTCCATGACACGCTCAGCAACTTCCTGATTTTCACGGAATACACCGCTTTGTTTTAACAGCTCATCCACCAGAGTGGTTTTACCGTGGTCTACGTGAGCAATGATTGCAACGTTTCTGACATCTTCTCTTTTTTGTCTCATAAAAATCCTTGCCTTTCTAAAAATGCGTGCAACTGATTCAATCTTTTTTCAAACTGTTTCAGTATAGCACTTATCATTTCCGGACGCAAGAAAAAACCGTGGAAAATCAACGCTTTTGGTGGTTTTCTATATGAAAAAGTATGGAAAAGAAATCCCTTTTGTGCGTAATTTGCCCTTTTGTGCGATGAGTTTTAGTACTCAAACGATGGATTTTAGAGTATAAATAGTAGTGCAATACATAAAGATTGTTGTAGAAGAGTCAGAAGATGTAGAAGGGAGAACAAAAATGACAGATAAGGTTATTGAAAACAATCAGGTAACGGTGATGGGGGAAGTGGTAAGCAATTTTTCCTACAGCCATGAGATCTATGGGGAAGGATTCTACATGGTGGACATCAAATGTACGAGACTGAGCGACAGTTTTGACATTATACCGGTGATGGTCTCAGAAAGATTACTGGACGTGACAGCCAGCTATGTCGGAATGCTTTTGTGTGTGAACGGACAGTTTCGTTCCTACAATCGTCATGAGGAGCGCAAGAACAGACTGGTGTTGTCTGTGTTTGCCAGAGAAGTGAAATTTATTGAAGAAATGGAAGAAAGTTCGAAGACGAACCAGATTTATCTGGATGGATATATATGTAAGGAACCGGTGTATCGTAAGACACCGTTGGGAAGAGAAATAGCGGATCTGCTGCTGGCGGTAAACCGTCCGTACGGAAAATCCGATTATATTCCCTGTATCTGTTGGGGACGTAACGCCCGCTATGCGGAGCATTTCAAGGTAGGAGAGCGCTGTGCGATCTGGGGACGGATCCAGAGCCGTGAATATATGAAAAAACTGGATGAAGAGCATGTGGAGAAAAGAGTAGCTTTCGAGGTATCCGTCAGCAAACTGGAACTTCTGGAGGAGGCACAGGTGCAGGAATCCATCGTCTAACGACAAAAGATTGCAAAAAGTGACAATATATGGTATAAAAGAATGCATAGATATTAGTAACTGTGTACAGCTAGGGAGCGTCAGATACGCAGATAGACCATGAGGTGTGGAATGGCAGAAGGATGCATCTATATTTATACCGGCGATGGCAGAGGCAAATCACCGGCAGCGATTGGAAGAGCGGTACAGGCAGCGGTAGAAGGCAAGAGGGTCGTTATTATTCAGTTCCTGAAGGGAAAGGGACTGGGGGATTCCGATTTTTTACGCAGAATGGAGCCGGAGATCAAGCTGTTCCGTTTCGAGAAATCGGACGGTAATTTCGTGGAATTACCGGAGGAAAAGAAGCAGGAGGAGATCCAGAACATCCGTAACGGGATCGGCTTTGCCAAGAAAGTACTGACGACTGGAGAATGCGATCTGCTGATCCTGGACGAAGTGCTGGGACTGGTGGAGAAGGATATTATTACGGAAGATGACCTGAAGGCATTACTGGAATGCAGGGGAGATACGGATGTGATTCTGACGGGAATCACCCTGAACGATGAGATCTGTGTTCTGGCGGATGAAGTGTCCAAGATTGAAACGGTAAAATTCAAGGTCTGGGATTGACAGTCACATGGGTTGATGCTATCATAAAACTATATTTAAAAAGATAGAGGTTGCGTTTTTCAAGAGTATTTTTTCGGAGGTAACAGGTACCGATGAGGGAAGAAGAAAGGGGAACACGCCGAAAGATAAGGTATCCTGTATATGTTATCTTGGGCATACGTTTAAGAAGCGTATGACTGTCATCTCGTGAGCAGATGGGGCGCTATCAAATAAGCTTGGATAATCAGCGCCGGCGCCATTGTGCGCTGGCGTTTTGCAAATGGAGGAAGCATATGGCTATTTTTAAAGGAGCAGGCGTGGCAATCGTCACACCCATGAACGAGGACGGATCCGTCAATTATGAGAAATTCGGTGAACTGATCGAATTCCAGATCGCAAACGGCACAGATGCTATTATCGTATGCGGTACCACAGGTGAGTCATCTACCCTGACCCATGAGGAGCATCTGGATACTATCAAATACTGTGTGGACAAAGTTGCAAAGAGAATCCCCGTAGTAGCAGGTACCGGTTCCAATTGTACCGAGACTGCAGTATACCTGTCTCAGGAAGCGGAGAAATACGGCGTGGACGGCATTCTGCTGGTAAGTCCCTACTATAATAAAGCAACCCAGAAGGGACTGTATCGTCATTTCAAGACCGTTGCGGATTCTGTGAAGGTTCCCGCTATTCTGTATAACGTACCCAGCCGTACCGGCTGCAATATTCTGCCGGAGACCGTAGTGAAGCTGTGTAAGGACGTGGAGAACATCGTAGGTGTCAAGGAAGCCAGCGGCAACATCAGCCAGATCGCTCACCTGGCAGCCATCGGACAGGGCGTTGTGGATATTTATTCCGGTAATGACGACCAGATCGTACCCATTCTGGCCCTGGGCGGAGTCGGAGTTATCTCCGTACTTTCCAATGTAGCACCTACACAGACCCACGAGATCTGCCAGAAGTTCTTTGACGGAGATGTGGCAGGCAGCCGTCAGATGCAGTTAGATGCCATGGATCTGTGTAACGCGCTGTTCTGTGAAGTGAACCCGATCCCTGTGAAGACCGCACTGAACATGATGGGAATGGGAGCCGGTGCGTTCCGTATGCCTCTGTGTGAAATGGAAGAGGCCAATGCCAAGAGGCTTGAAAAAGCCCTGAAGGATTATGGTATCCTGTAGGCTGGAAAATAGAGAGCAAGAGTGGAAGAATCCCGCCTGTGAAATTTTTGTCATGGGCGGGATCTTTTTTCAAAAAGTAACGATTCATAGTGCGCTTTTGCAAATGAATATGAGGGCTGCTGGATCGTTATTACAAAAATCATGATAGATAGGAGAAAAGAAAAATGGTAAAAATAATCATGCATGGATGTAACGGTAAAATGGGACAGGTGATCAGCGGACTGATCGCAGCGGACCCCGATATGGAACTGGTGGCGGGAATTGATGCCAGAGACGATGGACACAATCCCTACCCTGTATTCACAGATATTACCAAATGTGATGTGGCTGCAGATGCAATCATTGATTTCTCCGCAGCCGTGGCAGTAGACAAGCTGTTGGATTACTGCGTGGAGAAAAAGCTTCCCTGCGTGCTGTGTACCACTGGTCTGTCCGAGGCACAGCTGGCGAAAGTAGACGAAGCAGCGAAAAAGGTGGCCATCTTAAAATCCGCCAATATGTCCTTAGGTATCAACCTGATGTTAAAGCTTTTGAAAGAAGCTGCCGGAGTGCTGGCCAACGCAGGCTTCGATATGGAGATTGTGGAGAAGCACCACAATCTGAAGGTAGACGCTCCCAGCGGCACCGCACTGGCACTGGCAGATTCCATCAACGAGGAATTTAACGGTGAGTATGAATATGTCTATGACCGCAGCAACCGCAGAGAGCAGAGACCGAAGAAAGAAATTGGCATCAGCTCTGTCAGAGGCGGCACCATCGTCGGTGACCATGATGTGATCTTCGCCGGGGCAGACGAAGTGGTAACCTTCTCCCACACCGCCTACTCCAAAGCTGTCTTCGGTAAAGGCGCCGTACAGGCAGCCAAGTTCCTGGCAGGCAAGCCCGCCGGCATGTACAACATGTCTGATGTGATCGATGCAGCGATGTAATTACCGGGTAAAGTCATGAACTGACGAAGTGGATGGATGCCATGGCGATGATGTTTGTCGTAGAGTGTTGACATTTTCTTGAAAAGTGTTGAAGAACAGGGTGGAGCAAACACGATGTTTGCGACAGCCGATCCGCACTACGGATGGTGCGTGTAGGCGTGCCCGTGTTAAGTAGAACAAATGAATCACTTTTCCTAGAAAATTCACACTCGGAGACCTTACACCGAGGCATGGTATCCGTACGCTTCGTGAAGTAACATAGAAAGGTGAATTTCATGAACGAAATGGAACAGAAGGTTCTAAAGACCCTCTCACACCAATACAAAAATATAGCGGCAGCCTCCACAGAGATCATCAACCTCCAGTCCATCCTGAACCTCCCCAAAGGTACGGAACATTTCCTGACGGATATCCACGGAGAATACGAACAGTTCAACCATGTCCTGAAAAACGGTTCCGGTTCCGTACGCCGCAAGATCGACGAGGAATTCGGCAACACCATCAGCAACAAGGACAAAAAAAGCCTGGCAACCCTGATCTATTATCCAGAGAGCAAACTGGAGATCGTGGAAAGAGAAGAGGACAATCTGGAGGACTGGTACAAAATATCCCTTCATCGTCTGGTACAGGTCATCAAACGTGTCTCTTCCAAATACACCCGCTCCAAAGTCAGAAAGGCATTGCCGAAGGATTTCGCCTATGTCATCGAAGAACTGATCACGGAGAAGGAAGAAATCCAGGACAAAGAGGCATACTATAATGAGATCATCCATACTATCATCCGCATCGGCAGAGCGCCGCAGTTTATTATTGCGTTAAGCCACCTGATCCAGCGGCTGGTCATCGATCATCTGCATATCGTCGGTGATATTTACGACAGAGGTCCCGGCCCTCATATTATTATGGATACTTTGTGCGAATACCATTCCGTGGATGTCCAGTGGGGCAACCATGACATGGTGTGGATGGGCGCGGCGGCCGGAAGTCTGGCCTGTATCGCCAATGTGGTCAGAATGTCTGCCAGATACGGTAATCTCGCCACTCTGGAGGATGGCTACGGCATCAACCTGCTGCCTCTGGCTACATTTGCACTGGAAACTTATGAGAATACCAACTGCGATGCCTTTACCATCAAGTTCAATACCGATTACAATACCAAGGATCTCGGGCTGGACACCAAGATGCATAAAGCAATTGCTATCTTGCAGTTCAAGCTGGAAGGACAGCTGATCATGAGACACCCGGAGTTCCATATGGAAGACCGGATGCTGCTGCATCGGATCGATTTCGAGAAAAAGACGATCTGTGTGGACGGCAAAGAATATCCCATGAAAGACGTGGATTTCCCTACGGTGGATCCTGTACATCCTTACGAACTCACGGAGGAAGAGAGCAAGGTCATGCTGCGCCTGCAGCAGGTGTTCATGCGCTGTGAGAAACTGCAGCGCCATGTAAAATTTCTGTTTTCCAAGGGCGGCATGTACAAGATTTACAACGGCAATCTGTTGTATCACGGCTGTGTCCCCTTGAATCCGGACGGCAGTTTCATGCAGGTGGAGATCTGCGGAAAAGAGTATTGCGGAAAAGCACTGTACGACATTCTGGAATATTACGCCAGAAGAGGTTATTATGCCAAAGAAGCCAAAGAGCGCGCTCTGGGACAGGATATGATCTGGTACATCTGGGCTGGCCCCGGTTCCCCGGTGTTCGGCAAGGCAAAAATGGCTACCTTTGAGCGGTATTTCCTGAAGGATAAGGAGACTCATATAGAAGAGAAAAACAGTTACTATAAGCTGTTGGAAAATGAGGAAGTCATCGGCAGAATCTTAGAGGAATTCGGTCTGGACAAGGCCGATGCCCATATCGTCAATGGTCATGTGCCCGTGGAACAGATCCATGGGGAATCACCCATCAAATGCGGCGGTAAGCTGCTGATCATCGACGGTGGCTTTTCCAAAGCATATCAGAAAAAGACGGGAATTGCGGGATATACGCTGGTATGTAATTCCAGAGGAATGCGTCTGGTAGCCCATGAACCTTTTGAATCTACGGAAGCGGCGATCATCAAGGAATCGGATATTTTCTCGGATTCCGTGGTGGTGGAGAATTTCCCCCGCAGAAAACTGGTGGCCGATACCGATACCGGCAAGGAGATCCAGGAGAATATCTTCTATCTGGAAGAACTCCTGGAGGCTTACCGGGAAGGTACGATCATGGAAGAGGTATAACTTATCTCTGGCCGGCTCCGGTGGTGGCAGTGGTAGAATTGTTGTTACCTGCAGTATCATTACCGTTGCCTACCAGGTCGTTGGTGATATCGGAGACACCGTTTGCGGCATCGTCCACGATATTGCCTACGGTATCACCGGCTTCTCCGATGGCATTGCCTGCATTATCCAGCATGGAATCATTTTCTCCTACGGTGTTACCGTTGCCGTTCATGTCACCCATAGTGCTGTCGGTAGCGGCAGTTCCGGTCTCTGTGGTCTGCGCCTCTGTGCTCCCCTGAGCAGCAGGAGAGGTGGACGGAGAAGGAGAGGCAGCCATGCTGCCGGAGTTATTGTTGTTCTTGTTGGTGCCACAGGCGGTCGCCATACACAGGTAGACTGTGATGATGCCCAGAACCAGTAATTTTTTCCCGATGTGGGATGTTACGTTATTTGTCTTATTTTTCATAATGTCCTCCATTTCAAGATGCCCGTCAGGGATATTCAGTCCGAACCAAAGGTGGTCGGCTTGAGGGTAGTATGTGCGGATTTTAGAAAATAATTCAAAAAAATAAAAATCATTTGGAAGAAAACGAGGAAAAAGATGGAATTTCGCCCATGTATTGATATTCATAACGGAAAAGTAAAACAGATTGTCGGTGGAAGCTTAAAAGATCTCGGTGATCGGGCGCAGGAGAACTTTGTCTCAGAACAGGACGCTGCCTTTTATGCAAAACTGTATCAGAAAAACAGTTTAAAAGGCGGACATATTATTTTATTGAATGCCTCGGACAGCCCTTATTATGAGGCAACGAAGGAACAGGCATTGTCGGCCCTGCGTGTATATCCGGGAGGATTGCAGGTCGGAGGAGGCATTACGGCGGAGAATGCGGCAGAGTATCTGGCAGCAGGGGCCTCCCATGTGATCGTGACGTCCTATGTGTTCAGGGAGGGACGGATCGACTATGACAGACTGGACAAACTGGTCCAGTCCATCGGAAAAGAGCACCTTGTGCTGGATGTAAGCTGCAAGCGTGCGGGAGAGCAGTATCTGGTAGTGACTGACCGCTGGCAGAAGCTGACAGAAGAAGCAGTGGATGAGGCACTACTTAAAAAATTATCTGTCTATTGTGATGAATTCCTGATCCATGCCGTGGATGTGGAAGGCAAGGCCCGGGGAATGGAACAGGAACTGGTAAAGTTTATTGGAAATTATACCGGAAATCCAATCACCTATGCGGGTGGTGTTCACTCCATGGAAGATCTGTATTTGTTAAAAAAACTGGGGCAGAACCGGATGAATGTGACCATCGGGAGTGCACTGGATCTCTTCGGCGGCAGCATGAAATGGGAAGATGTACTGACAGTGTGCAGAGAAAAATAGAAAGATCCGCAGGAACTATCATGTGATAGCGCCTGCGGATCTTATTTTTCGTTTATGATTAAAGTTTGGTTACGTTAACAGCCTGAGGTCCCTTTTCTCCATCTACGATATCAAAAGAAACGGCTGCGCCCTCTTCCAGGGTCTTGTAACCGTCCATGTTCAGACCGCTGTAGTGTACGAATACATCCTTGCCGGATTCATCGGAGATGAAACCATAACCCTTCTGATTGTTGAACCACTTAACTGTACCTTTGTTCATAATAGATACCTCCACAAATTCTTTGCTGTCATTTACTTTTTGCAATGTATACAACATTGTCTCAGCAAGTGCATCATAGCACAGCAGGTAGTAAAAGTAAATAGACGATTCTGTAAAATTGCACAAAAATTTATAGGCAATTCCCTTTTAAATACGAATAAATGAAGAAAATCTTGGGAAAATATTACAAAAATGTTAAGAAATGATTGCTGTAAGAGCTTTCCTGTGGTAAAATGGGTTGATATTTAGCGGAGGTGACTCTATGAAAAGACGTAAACATAAGCGAAGATTGAACCATGTGCTGATTCTTACGTCAGACGCAGCAGATGCCAATGTAAAGCAGTTCCGTGTACGTGCATGGATCGTGGAAGTCGTGGTACTTCTGTTGTGTGTATTGGTCGGCGGAGTGATCGGCTATTTTGTCTACGAGGGACAGCTCTGGGAGAACGCCAGTAGACGGAGCCATGAACAGGTTATGGCACTGGAGGAAGAGAACAAGACACTGAGCGAGCAGAACAGTAAGCTGGAAGAGCAGGTGACGGAACAGGCGGAAGAGATACAGATCTTAAGCGACACCGTAAGCCAGAAGGTACAGAGTGAGAGCGAATTATCAGCAACTCTGGAAAAGCAGAGCCTTCCTACGGAATTCCCTCTGACGGGTTCTGCATCCATGGAGGAAGTAAGTGAGGGCGATCCCATGTGCATATTCCATGCATCGGTGGGAACTACGGTTGTGGCGGCGGCCAGCGGTACGGTCATTGCCATAAATGATGACGAGATCTACGGACACAGCGTGTGGGTGGATCATGGCAACGGTTATGTCACCATCTATCGGAATAAAGGAGATACCACAGTGAATGTGGAGGATTCCGTAGTACAGGGAACTACCTTGTTTGTCATCGGCGAAGATAACGCGGATCTGGGATACCAGATGCAGAAAGACGGAAGCTATATTAATCCTATGGATATGCTGGCAATCAGTGGTTGATTGCAGAAAGGTTTGGAAGATACATGTTAGGAAAAAAGAATGCAGATACAAAAATGAGCACACTGATCGGTGCCGGAGCGGAGTTGACCGGAGATTTTACATTGGACGGTTCCGCAAGAATTGACGGTAAGATTGGTGGTAACGTGACGGTGACAGGCAACCTGATCCTGGGAGCCGGAAGCATAGTCACAGGAGATGTACAGGCTGCATCTGTTCTGATCGGCGGGGAAGTGACCGGAAATATCACTGCACCGGAGAAAGCGGAACTGACAGCTTCGGCCAAAGTGCTGGGGGACATTGCCACAAAGGTGATCGTTATTGATGAACATGCCGTATTCCAGGGAAAAATCGATATGAACCAGACAGTTCCTGACAGAAAAGGTAAAGCCAGAACGGCCAAAGCGGTCCGGGCAGGACGCAAGAGTGCCAAGGCAGCCATCGCAGAAGCTCTGAAGGAAGTGGAAGAGGAAGAAAAGAGAGAAAATCAGAAGACTTCACAGACAGCAGAGACGGTGGAGAAGACAGAAACTCCAGCTGCGGAAACAACAGCAGCCAATACAAGCGAAGCATAAGAAGAATAAAAGATAAAATAAAAACAGGAGCGCCGTTTTTGAGTGCTCCTGTTTTTATTCATTAAGTTAAGAATTCTGTTCCGTTTCCTTTTTCTCCATACGTCCAAAGACCAGCTCGTAACCGTCGTTGCCGTAATTCAGAGAACGGTTTACGCGGCTGATGGTGGCGGTGGAAGCTCCGGTCTTCTCGGCAATCTCCAGATATGTCTTGCCGTCCTTCAGCATGGCAGCCACTTCGAACCGTTGGGACAGAGACAACAGTTCGTTGACAGTACACAGATCTTCGAAGAAACTGTAGCATTCCTCACGGGACTGCAGACACAACACCGCATCAAAAAGGGAATCTACAGCGTCCGTTTTGATTTTTTTATTCATTAGCGACACACCTTTCCATAGTTGTAATCAATACAACGCAACTATTAGTATTTTAACATACTAAAGTTGTAAAGTAAAGGAGTGAAACAAAATAGTTATAAAATCTTCATAAATTCAGAGAACAGAGGAAATGTGCAACTGTTGACATGTAGTTTTGAATACTATATAATGAATGCAAAAGAAAACAAGCGCTCGCAGAGCGAGCATTTGTTTTCTTGCATGCATTAACGAGAGAACCGTCTGCGAAGCAGACAGCAGAGTGCGAAGCACGGGTTCTCGAGTCAATATTTTTGGAAACTACCTCACGGAAAGGACAGCAGGAACATTATGGCAGCAACAACAGAAGAATTACTTCAGATGATCTTACAGAGTCTGGAGAAAGTAGAATATATCAAGTCGGAAGATATTCCGAATATTGATCTGTATATGGATCAGGTACTGACCTTTATGGATCGTAAGCTGCGTTCCGCAGTGCGGCCCCAGACCGAAGACCGCATCCTGACCAAGACCATGATCAACAATTATGCGAAGAATGATCTGCTGCCGCCGCCGGTGAAGAAGAAATATTCCAAAGAGCATGTGCTGCTTCTTATTTTTATCTACTATTATAAAGGGATCATTCCCATGAATGAGATCCAGACGCTGCTTAAGCCCCTTACTGACCGCTATTTTCAGAACGGACAGGTCTTTGACCTGGAGAGCGTCTACAAGGAAGTGGTGGTGTTGGAGAAGGAACAGCTGGAGGATCTGAAAAAGGATGTTGTGGAGAAATTCCGCAGAGCAGAGGATTCCTTTACCGAAGTGACCGGAGAAGAGCAGGAGTTTTTACAGAAATTTGCCCTGATCTGCCTGTTGAGCTTTGATGTCTATATGAAGAAGATGATTGTGGAACAGCTGGTAGCGGATCTGGCAGATACGATGAAAGCACAGGAACCGGAGAAGGAAGCTCATAAGAAAAAGAATTAGACCGTTTTGGAAAGTAAAAGGACAATAGAATGAAAGCAATCATGGATCTTCATACGCATACTCTGGCAGCAGGGCATGCGTATAGTACCTTGTTGGAGAATATAGATGCTGCATTGGCAATGGGCTTACAGTACCTGGGAATGAGTGAGCACGGACCGACTTCCCCGGGAGGCCCGCATAATTTCTTTTTCAGTAATTATAAAGTGATTCCCAGAATATATGACAGAGAAGAGAACACCGGCCGGGTAATACCGAAGCCAGATGGAAGTCTGCGCCTGCTATGCGGCGTAGAAGCAAATATCTGCAGTACAAACGGTGAACTGGATCTGGAAGAGCGCTATCTGCAGAAAATGGATTATGCCCTTGCCAGCATTCATCCCTTTGCCTTTACTGCGGGAAGCCGCAAGGAGAATACACTGGCATCTGTCAGAGCTTTTCAGAATCCTTATGTGAAAATACTTGGGCATCCCGATGACGGCAGATTTCCGTTGGATTATGACGAACTGGTGCGAGAGGCCAGACAGGCACAGGCGGTGTTGGAAGTGAACAATTCATCCCTGAATCCCCAGTCGGCCAGACAAGGAGGCAGAGAAAATATTACAGAGCTGTTAAAGACTTGCATGAAGTATGATCAGCCTGTTATAATGGGAACGGACAGCCATATGTGCTTTGCCATCGGAGCATTTGATGATGCAGAGCAGCTGATGCGGGAACTGGAATTTCCGAAGGAACTGGTGTTGAACTATGATCCGGAGAACATCCGTAAACTGATCAACATAACATTATAGCTGATCCTGGCCGGCAAGACCGGACAAGAATTTAAGCCGCAGACGGCAGGCCCCGTAAGAGGGCAGATAGGAGAACAAATGAAAGACGCAAATTGTGGATATTGTATGAGAGGAGAACTGTTAGACAAGTTCGGTATTTTTATCTGTGATCTGAAGGTAAGCAGCCTGATCCTGTTCAAGGAGCAGAGCCATCCCGGCAGATGTATCGTGGCATATAAGGACCATGTCAGCGAGATCGTGGACATCAGCGAGGAAGAGAGAAGATTATTCTTCGAGGATGTGGCTCATGCAGCCAAAGCTATTCATGCAGCATTCCATCCCGATAAATTAAACTACGGCGCTTACGGTGACACCGGCTGTCATCTGCACATGCATCTGTGCCCGAAGTACAAGGACGGTTTCGAGTGGGGCGGAACCTTTGAGATGAACCCCGGCAAGACCCTTCTGACTGATGCGGAGTACCAGGAGATGATCGACAAGATCAAGGCAAATCTGTAATTACCCGGAACGTTTTCCCTGAGGTTACATAGAATAAATATGTAATCTCAGGGAGGATGAATGATTATGAAAAGAAGGAAAGTAACGGTAGCAGTATTGTCTGTAGTGCTTGCAGCGGCTGCACTTACGGGCTGCGGCAGCGCACAGCAGACGAACGGACCAAAGAAGACCAGAGTGGTGCTCAATGAGGTAGCCCACTCTGTTTTTTATGCACCGATGTATGTGGCAATCGAAGAAGGATATTTTGAAGATGCCGGGATCGATCTGGAGCTGGTGACGGGATTTGGCGCGGATAAGACCATGACGGCAGTACTGACCGGTGAGGCGGACATCGGCTTTATGGGCAGCGAGAGCACCATTTACACCTATGCTGGCGGAACGGAAGATTATGTGGTGAATTTTGCCCAGCTGACCCAGCGGGCTGGCAATTTCCTAGTGGCGAGAGAACCCATCGATGATTTTTCGTGGGATATGTTAAAAGGTACTACCGTCTTGGGCGGTAGAGCGGGCGGTATGCCGGAGATGGTATTTGAATATATTCTGGAGAAAAATAATATGGATCCGACAACGGATCTGTCCATCGACCAGAGCATTGACTTCGGTTCCACGGCAGCAGCTTTTTCCGGCGGACAGGGAGATTTTACCATTGAGTTCGAGCCTCATGCCACATTGTTGGAACAAAAGGGTGACGGTTATGTGGTGGCCTCTCTGGGTGAAGAATCCGGTTATGTTCCTTATACCTCGTTCTCAGCAAAGAAGAATTACCTGGAAAAAAATCCCGAGACCATTCAGGCATTCACTGATGCCTTGCAAAAAGGCATGGATTACGTACAGGAGCATAGTGCGGAGGAAATTGCCAAGTGTATTGCACCCCAGTTTGCCGAGACCGAAAGTGACACATTGACAGCTATTGTTGCCAGATATCAGGAACAGGATACCTGGAAAGAGGATCTGATCTTCCATAAAGATGCCTTTGACCTGTTGCAGAATATTCTGGAGGATTCGGATGTACTGAAAGAGAGAGTACCTTACGAGGCACTGGTAACTACGGAATTCGCAGAGAAAGCAACGGCAAGATAAGCAGAATAAAATAGGATAAAAAGGGGGAGGATCAGACGTCCTCCTCCTTGATGTGTATATTTTTGATGGCCCATAATTTCAAAGCTTTGGCATTGGTACTGATCTTCTCCAGGGAATCCAGAATATCCTGGAAGGCCGGGCGCTCATCTTCGGAGATGATGCCGTCCTCGGAGATGGCAATCAGGGAAGCCCGCAGGGTGTCGATATCTTTTAAGGAACCCAGTACCTTCAATGCCAGCCGGTCAAAGTCCACAATGTCGACTTCCGATACACTGCTGCGGCCCAGAGGACATTCCCTGGCACAGAAGGAATTGCAAAGCTCCGGTGTATTGTAGGCCTTGGCCATGGCCTTGACTTCCTCGGGATAGGGAACAATGGTGTCCAGTTCGATCCTGGCCAGTCTGGTACGGTCGATGTCCACCAGTTCGGCGGCTTTTTCCCGGCTGCTGAAGTCCGCATTCGTCTCAGCGGCTTCGCAACGTGCGAGATAGTACATATTATCAGCGGCTTTTGTAGCTTTTTTACCCATTTTTCTTTCAACCCTTTTATATTATAGTTTAATCAAACATCTCTAGTATCACAGTTTAGTAGAAAAACGGCACATTGTAAAGGAAAAATGACGATATTTTACGAAAAGCAGTTGAGGGAATGTGTAAAATTTGCTAAAATATAAGAGATGTGAAAAAGAACAGATTTTTCATATAAAAACGGAGGTGCGGTAATGGGTTTAATCAGAGCAGCGAAAGATGCAGTCAGCAGCATGATGGCTGACCAGTGGAGAGAGTATTTCTATTGTGATTCCCTTTCCAATGATGTGCTGGTAGTAAAAGGACAGCAGCGTGTAACCAATGGACGTAACAGTAACACCAAGGGTGTGGAGAACATTATCTCCAACGGCTCTATCGTGGCAGTCAACGAAGGACAGTGTATGATCATCGTGGATCAGGGCGGAATTGTAGAGTTCTGTGCCGATGCAGGTGAATTCGTATATGATTCTTCCACCGAGCCCAGCCTGTTCTACGGAAATCTTGGTGAGAGCGTTAAGAATACATTTTCCAATATCGGGAAGCGTTTTACCTTCGGAGGTAATGCGGCAAAGGATCAGAGAATCTACTTTTTTAATATTAAGGAGATCATGAACAATCTCTTTGGTACTGCAAGCCCCATTCCTTTCCGTGTGATCGATCAGAATATCGGACTGGATCTGGATACTTCTTTACGTTGTAACGGTGAATATTCCTTCCATCTGGTAGATCCTCTGTTATTCTACAAGAATGTATGTGGTAACGTAACAGAGTCCTACACCAGAAGTGAACTGGTAGCGAAGATGAAGGCAGAGCTGTTGACTGCATTGCAGCCCGCACTGGCCAAGATCTCCGCAAAAGGCGTCCGTCCCAGTGAGATTCCCGCACACACTGAGGAACTGACGGAGGCTTTAAAAGATGAACTTTCCGATCTGTGGACCAAGCTTCGCGGTATCGAGATCGTTACTATCAATATCAACTCTGCAAAGATTCCCGATGAGGATGCGAAGACTATTGCTGATCTGCAGAGAACCGCAGTACTGCGCAATACCGGAATGGCTGCAGCTACCATGACTGCTGCACAGGCCGAAGCTATGAAGATGGCAGCATCTAATACTTCTACAGGACCTATGATGGCATTTGCCGGTATGAACATGGCGAATATGGTAGGTGGTATTAATGCCGGCCAACTGTACCAGATGGATGCACAGCAGAATGGTATGGGTATGCAGCAGGCACAGGCAGCACCTGTGCAGGGGCAGGCTCCTAAGATGCAGGCACCGGTACTAGGCTGGACCTGTAGCTGCGGTGCTGCGGATAACCGGGGCAAATTCTGTTCCGAGTGTGGCGCACCCAAGCCCTCCGATGCAGGTTGGACCTGCAGCTGTGGTGCAGTAAACCAGGGCAAGTTCTGTTCCGAATGCGGAGCAAAGAAGCCGGACGGCGCACCGATCTATAAATGCGACAAGTGTGGCTGGGAGCCGGAAGATCCTGCACATCCTCCCAAGTTCTGCCCGGAGTGCGGTGATCCTTTTGACGAGAACGACAGAGTATAATACATACTCAGCAGAATATTTCTACAAAACAGCAGTACAGCGGATGCCTTTAGGCGTCTGCTGTACTTTGCTGTAACAGTGCGGCTTTGCGAATGGCGCGCTGAACTGTTAACAGTTCAGATATGTGGTGCAACTTTGGCACCTGCGTTCCTGAAACTTATGCTATACAAACATTACAACAGAATGAAAAACAGAGAGAAACATAAATGAGCGGAAATCTGATTGCAATTATCGTCATATTGGTATTACTTCTGGTGCTTGCAGGAATCATTTATTATGCCTATTGCAACATCAGGAAAAAACTGCGGGATACCTCCCGGATGTTATTCGGAACGGACTCCATGATTGAGGGAATGAAACAGAGAGAAAAGGAAGTGGAAATGACACCGAAGTCGGTCTCTTCCGCAACCAACCTGTACATGCCGTCCATTATGCGGGATTTCCCGGAATTTCATTATGATGAGATGAAGAGCAGAGCGGAGAATGTGCTGACCTCCTATCTGCAGAGTATTACGAAACAGAATCCGGCCCTGTTGTCGGAGGGAACCAGAGAATTGAAAGAACAGCTCAGACTGCGGCTGGAAATGCTACAGAACCAGTCCCAGAAGGAGAGCTTTGAAAATATCCATATTCACAGAACGGAGATCCACCAGTACCGGAAGCAGAGGGGAAGACAGAGTATTGTCCTGCAGACGGCAGTGGAGTATTTTCATGCATTAAAAGAGAACGGAAAAGTAATAAGAGGCAGTGAAGAGCATAAAGAACAGGCCAAGTATAACGTGGAACTGGTCTATATCCAGGATCAGGATATGATCGAGAATCAGGAGGATGCCGGTCTGGGACTGAACTGTCCGAACTGTGGAGCACCGCTTCCGGGACTGGGAGCCAAGAAATGTATTTACTGTGACACGCCGATCGTGGAATACAATCTCCGTGTCTGGAATTTCAGCCGGGTGGAAGAGGTATAGAGAAAGCAAAAGAGGGTCTGCATGGAAGAAAAATGTATGGGATTGAAAAAAGAGGTTGCATTGCAGGAAAAACAGACAGGGGATGTGGACAGACAGCTGGATGAGACCACCAGAGAACTGCATCGGGAGCGGGAAAAGCTGATGGCTGTGATCCGTATGTCCGGAGATCTGATTTTCGAATATGATATTGTAAATGACAAGATGTATTATGCCGGTCCGGGAGAGGGAATTCTGTATTCCCGGCAGATCACGGAGGGGTATACAGATCAGCTGCTCAAAGAAGCCGGGAACCGGACAGAAACGGTAGAACAACAGCTGGCAGAAGCACTGCGCAGTGGCAAGCCGGATATTTATATCGAACTCTGCAAGACTGATGCAGAGGGGAAACCCAGGTGGGTGAAGGTCATCGGACAGACTTTTTATGATGAAAAGGGAGAACCGGAGCGGGTTCTGGGAAAGGTCTGTGACATTGATGACCAGAAGAAAAAAGAGTGGGAACTGCGGGAAAAATCTCAGAAAGATTCCCTGACCGGATTGCTGAACAATTCTACCATCAAACAACAGATCGGTGCCAGGCTACAGAGCCTGAAACGCGGGCAGACTGGGTATCTGGTCGTACAGGATGTGGACAGCTTTAAGAAGATTAACGACACCAACGGCCATCTGTTTGGGGATGCGGTATTGTGTTCCTTTGCGGATGAACTCAGTAATATTTTCCCCGAGGCGTTAAAAGGCCGGATCGGTGGGGATGAATTTGTCTTCTATGTGGAGGACATGGACAGAGAACACCTGGAGGAGAAATTAAAACAGCTGAACCGCTGCATGTCTGACCGTTATGATGATGACAAGACAGGGCTGCACATTTCCTGTAGCCTGGGCGCGGCGGTGACAGACGGCACGGTGACGGATTACAATCTGTTGTTCCAGTGGGCAGATGCAGCCCTGTATCAGGTAAAGAGCAAAGGAAAGGGTGCTTATTACCTGCTGGATGTCAAGGAAGGTGTGGCATTGCCCGGCAAGAGTTATCTGGACAGTGAAGAGAACAAGGAGGACGAGATTGCCCATAAAGAGGCACAGTTTGAGAGTGCGGAAGATTTGGTATTATTTTGCATGGATCTGTTGGAAAATGTGCCGAATCTGACCAGTGCACTAAAGGTGATCTGTGAGCGGACCTGTAGCTTTTTTGGAATTGATGACATGATCTGTATGGAAGTCAACGAGGCTGGACCAACAATCCGTTATCAATGGAATCGTGAAGAGAAGAAAGATTTTGCCAGAAGAATCCTGAATCCCGGCGTGTTCGAATGGGACAGGATCCGGAAAAAGGCCGATGAATCCGGTGCTGTGATCTACCGTCAGTCAGAGACTCCGGATGTCTACAAGGAAGAGGCGGAGTCCGTGATGATTGTAATGTCCACGGCCGCTAAGGGATTAAAGGCCAGCGTTATTTTCTCAAATCGCCACACAGACAGAAGCTGGCAGGAGGAGAAAAATGCACTGTGCAGAATTTCTCACCAGATTTTTAACCGACTGCGCACGCTGAAGAATGCGGAGAAAGATCAGCGTGAGCTGAACCGGAAACTGAATTATGATGCTCTGACCGGACTGCCGATATATAACAAGTTTGTGGATAAGCTGGAGGCCTATATGGCTGCCCATGGGAAATCAGGATTGTTTTTTGTGTCATCTGATTTTTCAAATTTCCAGTATGTGAACGAAATGTACGGTTATGAAGTGGGAGATAGGATCCTGCATGATTTTGCGATAGCCTTGCAGGAAAAGTGCCAGAACGGCGTACTGTTCTGTCGTGTAACTTCGGATCATTTCGTGGGAGTGCTGAAGGAAGATACGGTGGAGAAGGCCAGAGACAAATATCTGGAATTCACCAATACTTTTGTGCAGAAGACCAACAGCCGCTACGACCAGTGCAATCTGGTCATTGCCACGGGAATGTATGAAGTCCTGGAGAATGACTGGTCGGTGTCCTCCATGATGGATAACGCCAATGAGGCCAGAAAACAGTGCAAGACCCAGAAGGTAGACAGTGCGGTGGAAATCTATACAGAGAAGATCCGTAAGAATCTGGAGAATACCAGAGAGATCGTATCTGGTATGGTAGCTGCATACAATAATAAGGAATTTCGGGCGTATCTGCAGCCGAAAGTTTCTTTGCACACCGGAAAAGTAGTGGGTGCTGAAGCACTGGTCAGATGGATCCGGGCTGACGGTTCTATGGTAATGCCGGGGAGATTTATTGATGTCTTTGAGAGAAACGGATTTGTGACCAAGGTGGATTTTGCCATTCTGGATCAGGTACTGGAATATTTGCAGGATGCTTTGGCGCAGAGAGAAGAAGTGGTGCCGATCTCGGTGAACTTTTCCAGAAGGCATAATGAATATACAGACTTCGTACCGAATATTTTAAAACGCCTGAAAGACTACAAAGTACCCAGTGAACTTTTGGAAGTGGAAGTGACGGAATCTGTTTTCATGTCGGATCTAAATAAACTGACCAACAATCTGGAGACTCTCCGGGATAAAGGGGTAGAGATTTCAGTAGATGATTTCGGCAGCGGTTATTCATCCCTGAATCTGTTGTCCAAGGTAGCGGTGGATACGGTGAAGCTGGACAAGCAGTTCCTGGATGACACCATGAACAGCGAACGGGAAGAAACGGCATTGACAATTATCAAATATCTGACTAAAATGTTGAAGCATCTCGGCTTCAAGGTATTGGCAGAGGGGGTGGAGACGAAGGAACAGTTAGACATGCTGCGTCTGGCGGACTGTGACATCGTACAGGGCTATTTTTATGCAAAGCCTATGCCAATCGATGATTTCCGAAAGTTTTTGCAGGAATTTAATGAAAGGGATAATGCGTAATTCATGAGTATTTATGATACCTTAAATAAAGAACAAAAAGAAGCGGTGCTTCATACGGAAGGACCGCTCCTTCTGTTGGCGGGCGCAGGAAGCGGCAAGACCCGTGTCCTGACCCACAGAGTGGCTTATCTGATCGATGAGATGGGAGTAAATCCATGGAACATTCTGGCCATCACTTTTACCAACAAAGCAGCCCAGGAGATGCGGGAGCGTGTGGATCAGATCGCAGGTTTCGGTGCGGATCAGGTATGGGTAGCGACATTCCATGCCACTTGCATGAGGATCCTCAGAAGACATATTGACCGGTTGGGCTATGATTCGAATTTTACCATTTATGATACGGATGACCAGAAATCTGTGATAAAGCAGGTCTGCAAGCGCCTGAACATCGACACGAAGATGTACAAAGAGCGGACGCTGTTATCGGAAATTTCCTCCGCCAAGGACGAGCTGGTGGATGTGCGGGAATTTGAAGTAAAATCCGTGGGAGATTACAAGAAATCCGTGATCGCCAAGGTCTACAGAGAGTATCAGGAGACCTTGAAAAAGAGTAATGCACTGGATTTTGATGATATTATTGTAAAGACTGTGGAACTGTTCAAAAGCTGCCCGGAAGTACTTTATAATTATCAGGAACGTTTCAAATATATCATGGTGGATGAGTACCAGGATACCAATACAGCGCAGTTCGAACTGATCCGTCTGTTGGCGGACGGTTATCGCAATCTGTGTGTGGTAGGTGATGATGACCAGTCCATCTACAAATTCCGCGGTGCCAATATCCGTAATATTCTGGACTACGAGAAGGTATATCCCGATGCAAAGGTGATTAAGCTGGAACAGAACTACCGATCCACCCAGAACATCCTGGATGCGGCCAACGCGGTGATCCGTAACAACAGAGGCCGTAAGGAAAAAGCCCTCTGGACGGAAAAAGGAGCAGGCAGCCGGGTACATTTCAGGCAGTTTGACAATGCCTATGAAGAGGCGGAATACATTGCGGACGATATTGCCGACAAGGTGAAAAATGACGGCATTGCCTATGCGGACTGTGCGGTGCTGTACCGTACCAATGCCCAGTCGCGACTTCTGGAAGAACGTATGGTAGTGGAGGGCATTCCTTATCATGTGGTAGGTGGAGTGAACTTCTATGCCAGACAGGAGATCCGCGATATTCTGGCATATCTGAAAACTATTGATAACGGCAGGGATGAAGTGGCTCTGCGCAGAATTATTAATGTGCCGAAAAGAAGCATCGGTGCGGCATCCTTGGAAAAGGTAGCAGACTATGCACAGATGAAGGATATTACTTTATTTGATGCATTGTGTGAAGCAGATCAGATCAAGGGATTGGGAAGAGCGGAGACCAAGATCCGTGGATTTGTGAATCTGATCGAGGTACTTCGCAGCGGATTGTCTTCGTATACATTGCCGGATCTGATCAAATCTCTGCTGGAACGGATCGATTATGCAGAATATCTGCGGGATCAGGATGAGGAATCCGCTGAGGATCGTCTGGGGAACGTAGATGAATTGATCACCAAGGCGGCAGTCTACGAGGAGACCCACGATGAGCCTTCTCTGTCGGAATTCTTGGAAGAGATCATGCTGGTAGCGGATATTGACAATGTGGAGGATGGCGATAACAGAGTGCTTTTGATGACTCTACACAGTGCCAAGGGCCTGGAATTCCCGGTGGTCTATCTCGCCGGCATGGAGGATGGACTATTCCCAAGCTTTATGACCATTGCTTCCGATGACCCGTTGGAGATCGAGGAAGAGAGAAGACTGGCTTATGTGGGAATCACCAGAGCCAAGGAGGATCTGACGCTGACCTGTGCAAAGAGCAGAATGCTGCGTGGGGAGACTCAGTACAATCCGGTGAGCCGTTTTGTGAGGGAGATTCCGAAGGAATTATTGGATAATACCCTGCCGCCCAGCAGAAGATACCGGGACGATGATCTGGAAGATTTTCAGGCGAGAAGAGCCAATGAAGCAGCTCTTCGTGCCATGGGACTGGAGGCGATTGCATCTCCCCGGTCTGGATCCGGCTCGGATAGTGGTTTTGGCGGCTTCGGTAATACCGGCTTTGATCCAAGACCCAAGGCGACCTTAAAACCCCGTGTTACGGCAAAGGCGGATAAACCTTATATTTCCAAGGGCATCAGCGGACTGAACCAGTTGGCCGGACTGCAGAAGGGCACGGAGTTCAAGGCACCGGAGAAACTGGACTACGAGGTAGGTGACAGAGTGCGCCATATCAAATACGGCGAGGGCACGGTACTAAATATCGTGAGAGAACCCAGAGACTATAAGGTGACCGTGGAATTCGACCAGGCAGGGCAGAAGATTATGTATGCGTCTTTTGCAAAACTAAAGCAGTTGTAAGAAATTATAAGAATATAAGAATAAGAAATGTATTTCCTCAAATATGGTTTTTCTATAGTATTTTTGATGAAAATATGGTATCATATAAAGGAATGAAAACAAAATGCTTTGCATCCATAAATACGAATAGATGCAGGAAAGGCAGGTAAATAATATGAACAGAATTGAAAATCTGGTAGATCTTGACAAATTAAATGAGCTGAAAGTCAGCGAACTGAAGAAGCTTAACAAGCTGTTGGGCAAGGAAGTAGAAGAGAAGAAGGAACGCAATATCCTGTTATGGGTACTGGCCATCATCGGCGCCGTAGTAGCTGTTGCAGCAGTGGCTTATGCTGTATACCGTTTCTTCTTTGCACAGGATTATCTGGAAGACTTCGAGGATGACTTCGAAGATGAAGCAGATGACGTGGAAGAGGATGATGACGACTTCTTCGAGGATGAAGGAGAGAACTAACCCATGAAAAAAGGACAGGTATATGAAGGATCTGTTGTAAGGGTCGATTTTCCCAACAAAGGGATCGTCTGTGTGGGAGATGAGACTGCTGTAGTCAAGAACAGCCTGCCCGGACAGAAAGTCAAGTTCTCGGTGAATAAAGTGCGCAAAGGGAAGGCGGAAGGAAGGCTTTTGGAGGTGACGGAAAAGTCACCTCTGGAAACCGGCCGGACGTGTTCCCTTTTTGGGTTGTGCGGCGGATGTACCTATCTGTCTCTTCCTTACGAAGAACAGCTGAAAGTCAAGGAGGAACAGGTAAAACGCCTGCTGGACAGTGTGTTAAACAAGCAGGAGGAAGCCTGGGCTTTTGAGGGCATCAAGGGCAGCCCGAAGGCTTATGAATACCGTAATAAGATGGAATTTTCCTTCGGAGACGAGTACAAGGACGGACCGCTGGCGCTGGGCATGCATAAGAGAGGCAGCTTCTACGATATAGTGACCGTAGCGGACTGTGAGATCGTGGATGCGGATTACCGCCTGATCTTACAGACAGTGAGAGATTACTTTGCCCGGGCGAAGGTAAGCTTTTTCCACAGAATGAGCCATGAGGGGTACTTACGTCACCTGCTGGTACGTAAGGCATCCCGCACCGGAGAGATTCTGGTGGCACTGGTGACGACCTCCCAGGATCCCTGGCAGGGAGAGACGGCGGTGGAAGGAAGCTTGGATGTGGATGCGCTGATCACAGGATTTAAGGATCTGCTGCTTTCCCTGGAACAGGATAGGAAGCTAGCCGGAAAATTCGCAGGAATCTTACATATTACCAATGATTCCATTGCAGATGTGGTGCAGAGTGATCGTACGGAGCTGTTATACGGACAGGAGTATTTTTATGAGGAACTGCTGGGGTTGAAATTCAAGATCTCCACATTCTCCTTTTTCCAGACCAACTCTTACAGTGCGGAGGTACTGTACCAGACGGCGAGAGATTATGTGGGCGACCTGGGCGGCAGCGACAAGACTGTGTTCGACCTCTACAGCGGCACCGGCACCATCGCACAGCTCATGGCACCGGCCGCCGGGAAAGTCATCGGTGTGGAGATCGTGGAGGAAGCCGTGGAGGCAGCGAAGAAAAACGCCGCTGCCAACGGACTGGATAACTGCGAATTCATCGCCGGAGATGTACTGAAGGTTCTGGACGAAGTGGAAGAGAAGCCGGATATGATCATCCTGGATCCCCCCAGAGACGGCATCCACCCCAAGGCACTGCCGAAGATCATTGCTTACGGCGTGGATCATATCGTTTATATCTCCTGTAAACCCACCAGCCTTGTGCGGGATCTGGAAGTGTTTCTGGAGAACAGTTACCGCGTGGACAAGGCCGTGGCCGTGGACCAGTTCCCCTGGACCGCAAATGTCGAGACGGTATGTTTATTGTCCAAACTTCATGAAGCGAAGCATCATGTGAATGTGAGACTGGATATGGATGAGTTAGATATTACCTCTGCTGAGAGTAAAGCAACCTATGAGGAAATCAAGTCATATGTGGCAGAGCATAATGAGGGGATGAAAGTATCTAACCTTTATATTGCGCAGGTTAAGGCTAAGTATGGAATTATAGAGCGTGAGAATTATAATAAGCCTAAGTTAGATGACGCCAGACAGCCTAAGTGTCCAAATGAGAAGGAAGAGGCTATTGTGGATGCGATGGAGCATTTTAAGATGATTTAGTAGATATAGAGAAAGGATGCATAATGAATATAAAACTAATAATATTCGACTTTGATGGAACAATAATGGATACTAAAAATACGATTATAGCTGCAAAGCAGGAAACATTGCGTCAGATGGGAGTAGATGTAGCAGATGAACAGACATGTGCAAGTACAATTGGAATGTCTGCTAAAATAGGCTTTCAAAAGTTGTGTCCGGAATTATCAGAGGATATGATTGACTTATGTATGAAAAAATATCGTGAAATCTTTGATGAAACAAAGAAAGTAGTGCCACCTGTCTTATTTCCTAATATGGTTGAAACCCTAAATGAACTGAAGAAAAAAGGTATAGTGTGTACAATTGCTACTTCAAGGGGACACAATTCATTAGTTGAATTTCTTGAAAGTATGAATATTGCTAAATTTTTTTCGTATATATTAGCAGCTGAAGACACTACTTTGCTTAAGCCAAATGCAGAACCGGTTAAGAAAACATTAATTGATTTATCATGTAGTTTGGAGAATACTCTTGTTGTTGGAGATATGCCATTTGATATAATTATGGGTAAAAATGCAGGCGTGTATACATGTGGAGTAACCTATGGTGTTTCAGATAAAAAGAGTCTTTTAGAGGCAGGAGCAGATTGGATAATTGATAGTATAAGTGATTTGCTAGAAATAGTATAAAATCCTATTTATGGATATAACTAACAATGATAAAAAGAATACAAAAAATTAAGGAAAAGGTCTAATTTATAGATACAGGAGTTGATAATCCTATGAAAAATAGAAATGTTATATATATAAGAGTTGAAACGCAGTGAACAAGCTATAATTATAATCCATCGGGAACTAAGGGGGCACTTCTATACGGAGAGATATGCACCTTCATTTTATTTGGGCGTTACAGGATGAATTCCCGTCAAGGCTATACAATGTGCAGACAAAGTACACTATCAATACATCTGTCAAGCAGTTATTTTCCTTTTTACGTATTCATTTCCCTTGAATGCATGGGAAAAACTCCTATTCCTACCGGTTGGAAAGAAATTTATTTGCATCCAAGATAATTTGCGGAGACTGTAATAAAGTATTTGTACGGAAAGGCTGGCGGAGCAGTAAGCAGTACAGGAGTTGACCGTAAGGTATGGCAGTGCAGTGAGTGGTACAAGGTTAAGGGAGTTATAGGATGCACCAACCACCATGTAGAGGAAGAAACATTGATAAAGGCTTATCTGATGGCTTGAAATGCATTGGTGGAGAACCGAGAGGATTTCATGGAGCAGTGGACGGAACAGTTACAAAGCGCGAACCTGTTGAAAGGTTATCGGGCAGAGAAGTTCATAGAATATACTGATGGGGCGAAGTCTTTGACGGAGATGGAACATTGTTGGTAGTGTTTCTGGATGGAACAGAGATTGAATGTAAAAATGAAGAGGAGTAAGAAAAGATGTCGATTGGGAGTTGAGATTCCTGATCGGCTTTTTTTCTTGCTCTTATGCAGATAGTAAAATGTAGGTGGGTGTGGTAAAATGGAATTGCATGCATAATAGTGGGAAGATTTGAAGGGATAAGAAAGTGATATTATTATTGTAAAAAGATTATAGAGTAATCGGGAAATTTCGATTACTCTTTTTAAGTATAAAAAATTGATAGATAATAGTAATAAAATAAAGGGTGGTACAGATTAATGGCAAGAAAATCTATTGATTGGATGAAAACAATGCCTGAGTTATTAAACGAGTGGGATTATGAAAAGAATAATATTATGCCTTCGGATATATCAATTTGGTCAAAAAATAAAGTATGGTGGAAGTGTAAATATGGACATGAATGGGCTTCGACTATGAATAGTAGGCAAAAAAAATCTGGTTGCCCTTATTGTGCGGGATTACTTCCGATTGTAGGAGTAAATGATTTACAGACAACAAATCCTGAATTAATAAAGGAATGGGATTATCAAAAAAATATTATAAAACCATATGAAATCAAGGTAGGAAGTGGGATGAAAATATGGTGGAAGTGTAAAGAAGGTCATTCTTGGGAAGCAACTCCAAATCATAGGAAAAAGGGACAGGGCTGTCCTTATTGTTCCGGTAAGAAAGTATTGGCAGGATTTAATGATATTAATACGCTAAGACCCAATATAGCAAAAGAATGGGATTATGAAAAAAATGAAAATAAAACCCCTGATATGTATACCGTTAGAAGCGGAAGTAAAGTTTGGTGGAGATGTAAAGAAGGTCATTCCTGGAAAGCAGTTATAGCAAGTAGAACAGGTAAAAAATATGTTCAATGTCCGTATTGTTCAGGTCGACTACCTATAGTTGGTACAAATGATTTGCAAACAACAAATCCTGATTTGATTAAAGAATGGGATTATGAGAAAAATAGTCCAATATACCCTTATATGGTAAAAAAAGGAAGCAATAACAAAATATGGTGGAAATGTGAAAAAGGACATGAATGGCAAGCTGAAATAAGTGCTAGAACAAGTGGAAAGTCAGGCTGTCCATATTGTGCAGGCAGAAAAACAATTCAAGGTGAAAATGATTTAGTATCTATTGAATCTAAATTATTATCGGAGTGGAATTATAAAAAGAATGATGGAAAAAAGCCAAGTGATTTCAAAATGCATAGTGGAGCATTAGTGTGGTGGAAATGTGAAAGAGGACATGAATGGCAAGCTAAAATAGCTGATAGAAGCAGAGGTGATGGGTGTCCTTATTGCTCAGGAAAGAGACTGATGGTAGGATTTAATGATTTAGCACATGTATATCCTTATTTGGCTAAAGAATGGAATTATGAAAAAAATCAAGGAAAGATGCCAGAAGATGTAACATCAAAAGCAGGGATAAAAGTGTGGTGGAAATGTGAAAAAGGACATGAATGGCAAGCTTTAATAAGCAACAGAAGCAGGGGTGATGGGTGTCCAATATGCAATTCTGGAATTAGAACATCATTTCCAGAACAAGCTATATTTTATTACATTAAAAAAATATATCCAGATGCACTGAATCGATGTACACAACAATTGGGAGGAAAAAGAGAGCTGGACATATTTATTCCGTCAAAACAGGTGGGAATAGAATATGATGGTAGTGTATGGCATTCAAGTGAAAAGGCTTTAAATAGGGAAGTGAAAAAGTATGAAGAATGTATAAAGCAAGGCATTTTTCTGATACGTGTAAAAGAAAAGAATGGTGTACTAAAAGAAGGTTCTTGTGATGTGTTAATACGTACGGATAGTAACTATAATAATGAAACCTATAAAAAATTATTTTCTGAGCTAAATAATTATATTGATATTCCAGATGATATAGATGTTGTTAGAGATAGAATACATATTTTGGAGAATTATCGGACTGAATTGAAAAATAAATCAGTGGGTACATTATATCCTCATTTAGTTTTAGAATGGGATACTGAAAAGAATGGATTATTGACTCCCTTTATGTTTACACCAGGAAGTGGGGAAAAAATATGGTGGATATGTAATATGAATCACAGATGGCGAGCATCAATTGTATCAAGAACAAAAGGAAGCAAATGTCCTTATTGTTCAGGTATTTGTGTTATCAGAGGGAAAAATGATTTAGCAACATTAAGACCAGATATAGCCGCAGAATGGAATGATGAAAAAAATGGGGAATTGAAGCCATGTAATTTAAAAATTAAAAGCAATAAAAAAGTATGGTGGAAATGTAAAAATGGTCATGAGTGGCAAGCTATTATTTCTAATCGGACAAACAAAAATCAAGGATGTCCATTTTGTAAAAAAGGTGACAGTGAAAGTTAGAATAATAAAGTCTGATATTGAAATGTATATATCAGAAAAAAGACGTTTTAAGAATCTTTTATCATACCCACATAGGAAAAATCAAAGTACAAAAAGAGTAAACAGCACAACTGAAAACTTTGATTTTACACAGAGTGAATCCAAAGAAAGAATTAGAAACTCGAATCTATCAGTATTTTGAAGAAGTAGATTAAGGACCTGTAATCTACCATTGGACTTGTAAACTTGGTGAAGCTTCTGATACTGAGAGAGCAAACAGTTATTGTGTCGGTTATTTATTATTCGGCGTACTAGTGAGTACTTCTATATTTCAAATGGAGCTTATGCTTGAAAGGTTAACGACAGACTAACGGTAGACTAACGAAGAACTAACGACAGACTAACGACGGTATAATTGTTTTGCAAATCCGAGTATGATATTATTACCATGGAATTGATAGGGCGATTAATATTGAGATTTGTAAAAGGCTACTATTTTATTACAAAGAACTACTATTTGACTACGGTTTCAATACTTGTGCTGATGAAACAGGCATGTTATTATAGTGGCATAAAAAACTAATAAATTTACGCATAAAACTATTAAAAAACTAATATGTAGCCACTTTTATTTTTATTATAGCTGAAGTAATATTATCATGGGTAAGAGCGAAGCCTCTTAGCAGGTTAAGGCAACATGAAAGGAATTGAGTAAAATCAGTTCCTTTTTTTATTGCAAAAAATTAGAGAACAGGAGGAAATGCAAAGTGAAAGAGTATTCAAAAGGAATCTATGTGAAATTTAAACCAGAGGAGGTGGAAATACTGCATGATCGGATGAAGGAAGCCGGAGTTCAAAATATGA
>ENA-ORMR01000194-ORMR01000194.1-human-gut-metagenome-genome-assembly--contig:-NODE-194-length-70702-cov-9.018274_pt1 | contig 70702 bp, 75 predicted proteins | sample MGYA00242107_ERZ509003 | MGnify/ENA primary metagenome ERZ509003 (study PRJEB26280, sample SAMEA2338699) | human gut metagenome | biome: human gut; feature: human-associated habitat; material: faeces...
TTTACCTTCTCCTGTTTTTATTAAATTTTGTAATTTTTCTTTAAACATAATAACCTCCTAATTAATTATTATATTTTCTTTCTTATTTTTTGATAAATTGAATTTACTTTTATACTTTTCACCTAAATAAGCATCTATATATTTTTTAAACTGGGAAAACTTAATTGTATCTGACCCATATACATTAACTATATAATTAAAAATTCCTTGATAAGACGTGGGACCATTGTCATATAAAAATTTGGATATTATAAAATCAAAGTATTGTTTTGTATATTTATATAATTCACATTCATTTATAATTAATCTGTTTTGATGGAACATTTGATTAAATTCATTTATCATAATTCCACCCTCTTTTGTCCTTTTTTCTTATCCTTATCAAATAATTCTTTTTGTTTATCTAATTCATTTTGAATCAGATTAAATATTTCATTTATTTGATCATCAGTATATTCATAAAATGAAGTATTAGATAAATTATGTAATTTTGAAATTAAATCTACTATTTTGTTTACTCTATTGTTAGCAATTCTTTTAAAATTTTCTTGCTTGATATTATTCATATAATACCTCCAAATCAATCTTAGAGTATCACAAAAATATAATATTGTCAAAATATTTTTCAAATATTATTAAAATGTTATACAAAAAAAGAGTATTTCTACTCTTCATTGTTTGAGTTTAACTCAATTTTATAATTTGTAAAAGCTATCTCAGTCGATGAAAATAGTTTTATAGGATTGATTGTACGCAAGATTTCCTTCATGTTATTTTTTATAAATTTGCCATATATTTCATCTGCTTGTTTTGAATCTGACATCGATATCATTATGTATTTCCCTTTTAATTCAGTAATTGTTCTCACAAATAATTTGTGATCAAATATATCTTTTGTATATAGTTCTTGTTTTTGACTTACTAATGAATCATCTGGTAAATAAGGTGGATCAAAATACATGAAACTATTATCTATTTTTCCATCTTCTTTCATTTTATTTAAAAAGGTTTTATAATCTAAATTATAAAAATTTACAGGTTGAATTAATTTTGATAGTTCCATCAAATAATCAGCATTTAATACTATTTTTTCCTTTCGCCCAAAAGGAACATTAAACTTACCCGCTTTATTTTCTCTATAGACACCATTAAATCCCGTTTTCATTAAGAAATAGAACAATATTGACTTATTATCTAAATCTTTTTCTTCATTAAATTGCATTCTTAACTCATAATAGTACTCTTCTTTTTTAGGCGTATCATAATTATTATATACTTCTACTAACTCTCCTATTTGTTTTATAATATGATGTGGATTATTTTGAAGAAGCTTATAAAAATTTATTATATGTGGATTAATATCATTAACATAAAAGTTTTTATAATTTAATGTATTATTTTTTTTTAGTACATTTATAAGCACAACGCCAGAGCCAAGAAAGCATTCTATATAGTTTTCTCTATTAGGTTTAAAAGCATTTAACATTTCAACTAATACTTTTTTCTTTGAACCAGCCCACCTAATAGGAGAATTTAAGACCTTACCAACTATCATTTTGACCTCCTATTATTTTATTAAATTATACCATTATTTTCTTGTTTTTAAAATATTTTTATGTTAAGTAAATAATTCTTTTACAATTAAATCTTCAGAGTGCAAATTATTATTTTTACCTAATAATAAGTTTTCATAAAATTTAATTAGATAAGTATTGTCTTCTTTTATATTTAAATAATTATTAAAATAATTACTTCTAGCTAGTGCATTTCTAAAATATACTGATTTATCTTTAAATAATGAATTATCTACATCGTATCCTAAACTGATTAAATATTTCTCTATGAATACTGCTGTTGTTCTAGTGTTGCCTTCTCTAAAGGGGTGTACTTGCCATATACTAGATGTAAAATCAGTAATATTTTTAATCACTTCTACAATATTCATATTTTTGTAGTCTTTCTCTTTTTCTAGACTAATATCGTATTCTAAGGATTCAGTTAGGGTTTTAGAGTCTCCATAAGCAACTGAATCATTATTTAATATTTTTTCATGTTTAGAAAAATCAATTTTCCTAAACTCTCCTGCAAATTCATATACATCTTGGAATAAATATTTATGAATATATTTTAGATAATCTACTGATAATCCAAAATTATCTTGATCTAATAATTCAACAATTCTCATAGATACAAAGTCACATTCTAATTCATTATGATTAATATCTTTTTGTTGTTCTTTTGTAGTGTAATACTCCCTTAAACTTTGTTCTACTTCTTTGATTGTTAATTCACCTAAAATGTTTTTTTCTTTTATTTGTTCCAAGTATTTAGATGGTTTTAAGTTATCTACTTGTTGTAATCCTATTGCCATATCCCATTGTAATTGTTTTATATAACCTTTAGGCTTTTGTTTTTCTTGATATGGATTCATACTAGAATCTAAATCTTTTTCACTCATATAACTTCACCTAACATTTTCTTTCATTATTATAGCATGTATCATACTAAATAGTAAATCAACAAAGTTGCAAAAAGCTTTTTTTATACATAATAAAATAGCTTATCATCTTTATGTTTTTTCAACTTTAAAACATAAAAAAACTAGGATTATCTCCTAGTTGCTTTTTCAATGGGGCGGTATATCGGATTCGAACCGATGCATAACTGAGTCACAGTCAGCCGTGTTAACCACTTCACCAATACCGCCATGTCATTTGACAAATACTATTTTATCAGTAATACTCTATTTTCGCAAGTATTTTTTCTAAAAATACAATAATAACATACATTTTTATACCCAAAAACTAAACATATACTTTATTTTTGATTATTGACAAACAAAAAGAAGCTATGTATTCATCTCTCTTTTCAACATAACTTCTTTTTTTGTTTCATCATAATATGGTAGGAAAGTCGTCTTATAACCGTATTGATTTTCGATTTCAATTCTCCACATTGGAACATTACCAACCTTCCCTTTAACCACAATTTGTTTTCCTGCTTTCACTTTCTCGGCTTCCTTCACAAGATTGATATCCTGATAACTCTCTGTCCCCTTATCATATTCAATCTCATGTACTCTTAATTGATAAATGTCTTCTTTTGCTTCTATTACAACCTGCGTTTCATGCTCCCCTTCTGTTTCCATTTTTACAAACACATCATCCTTCTTCTTCTGATATTTCATATCTATTTTCGCATGATAATATGATTGTGATTCATATTTACCTGGCAATCCCTCTAAATAATCCAATAAATCCTTAATATGCCCCTCATCTTTCGCATAGTAGGATACCTCATTAATCGTATATTTCATACGGTAATTATCACCTATTTCAAAGTGATAAATATTATCTTTGGTTGTAATTAAAATATTGCGATCATCTTGTACTTTCATTTTTATTTTTTGAAATTTAATTTGAGAAATCAGTTTTTCTATTTGATTAAAATCTTTTTCATGCACTTGATTATCTTTATAACGAATCCCAGTAATATCTTTTAATACTAAATTCGTTGTTTGTCCGACACAAGCTGTGATTACACTTAAAATGATTACAACAGAACCGATTAATATATATTTTCTCATGATTTCTCACCTCATTTTTAATATGCAAAAAAAGAAAGTAAATATTCTTTTACTTGAAAAATTTAATCAACAAAAAACGCAGACCCAAAGTCTGCATTTTATCTATCTTTTCATTTCTTTTTTATAAATATCTCTTAATTCTTTAAATCTAGCATAATGTACAATTTCTCTTTGTCTTAAAAAAGATAATGGTTCTAATACATCTTTATCATCGGTTAAATCCATCAAGTGTTCATACGTTGCACGTGCTCTTTGCTCTGCTGCCATATTGCTCTCTAAATCAGCAATTACATCTCCTGTTGTCTGTGTATATGTAATTGTGAATGGTACTCCACTAGCATCTGTTGGATATAGTGCGTGATCAAATTGTGCATAATGTCCACCCAATCCAGCATCCCTTAATTCCTTTATTGTCGCACCTTTCATTAATTGTTGTACCATAGTACAAATCATTTCAATATGCCCTAATTCTTCTGTACCAATATCGGTCAATAATGCTTTTCCTCTACCATCAGGCATAGTAAAACGTTGATTTAAATACTGCAAGCTAGCTGCCAATTCTCCATATGGACCACCGTATTGTGATAGCAAGTATTTCGCCATTTTTAAATCTTTCTTTTTAATATTAATTGGAAATTGTAATCTTTTTTGATATGCAAACATAAATAACCCCCTTAATTATTTTCCCATGGCCATGGTTCATTTACCCAAGTCCAGTCTTGAGCAGTAACACCAGTAACAGTTAATGGTCCATACATTCTTTCATATTCTTTTATGGCTTTAGAAGCTTCTTCTTGAAACTTTTTGTACTGCTTTACAGCTTCACGATCTGTTGGATAATTATCTAAATATAGGTTTAATTCATGAGCAGCAAAAGCATATGCACCAATATAAGATAGTAATTCTTGTTGTTGATTATTTGTTTCTTTCATAGAAGGTTTTATATTCTTATATCCTTGATATAGTGATGGGAATAAATTTCCTCTTACATATCCTTCATAAGGACTATATAGTTTTGGCATACGGTCTTCATTTATATCTTCTACGGAAGCAAACTCTCCATTATAGACACCTGGATTCCAACGTGATTGTGTAAAATCCATAACACAGTCTGAATATGAATTACTTTCACATTCATTGTAATTTACATAGTTATTCATCATGTACCCCCTCAATATTAGCATATGTACTTCGCTATATCATGTATGGGTATCTACCTAAAACTAGGCAATGACTTTAGTTTTTTACATAAACTATATTAAAGAGGTGAAAATAAATTTGAAGAGAGTTGTTGTTTTATTTGGTACTGCTTCTACAGAACATATTGTTTCTTGTCACTCTGCAGAGTCTGTACTTCGTGAAATTAACTATAAAAAATACGATGTTCATTCCATATACATCAATGAAAAGAATGAATGGTATCGTTTTAATCAAGATTTTGAATCCATTTTTCATCATTCATGGGTGGATAACCATAAAAATGATAAAATTGAAAATATCTGTCATGAGCTACAACAATATGATGTTGTCTTTCCGATGTTACATGGTGCTTATGGAGAAAATGGATGTATTCAAGGATTATGTGCATTATTAAACGTCCCTTGTGTAGGATGTAATTTGCAAAGTAGTGCCCTTTGTTTTGATAAAGTATGCACCAAAGAATTATTAAAAGAACACAATATTCCAGTTGTTCCTTATATAACCATTAACAAGCATAAATATTCTATCAAAGAATTAGAAAACAAAATTGGTTATCCAATGATTATTAAACCAGCACGTGGTGGTTCTTCGATTGGGATTGAAGTTGCGAATAATCGAAAAGAATGTATCAAAGCTATTAATCATGCTTTTCAGTTCGATCATAAATTACTTGTGGAAAAGTTTATACATGCCCACGAATTAGAATGCGCGGTATTAGAAACAAAAGATATTCACGTATCTTCAGTGGGAGAAATTTTTTCAGCCAATTCTTTCTATGATTACGATGCGAAATACGAAAATAACCAATCCTATACGAAAATTAATGCTGATATATCAACTGATGTCAAAGAAGAAATTAGAAAGATAGCCAAAGAAGCATTTCAGTTATTAGAATGTTCTGAGCTTGCTAGAATTGACTTCTTTTATCAAGAAGATGAACATCAAATATATTTGAATGAAATAAATACACTTCCAGGCTTTACAAAAATCAGTATGTATCCACAATTATGTATTGCTGATGGAATATCTTATTCGAAGTTAATCTCTATTTTAATTGAAAATGCCTACAAAAAAAATAGAAAGCGTAAATAACCTTTCTATTTTTGTGTTGTATTTAATTTGTAATAATACTCTAATAATTCTTTAGAATAATTGGTTATCTTTCCCTGAGGTAAAATCAACATACGATCTATTCCAATTGCTTCTACAAAGCTTGGATTGTGGCTTACTAAAATAATACCACCTTCATAGTTTTTAAAGTTTTCCCCAATCAATTCCTGTGTTTCTGGATCTAGATGGTTTGTAGGTTCATCTAGTAACAGTAAGTTGGCTCTTTTTAACATAACCTGACAAAGAGCAATTCTCGCTTTTTCTCCAGGAGATAACACAGCTACTTTTTTAAATACATCGTCCCCATGAAATAAGAAACTTCCGAGGATCGTTCTCAGTTCTTTTTCCGTATAGGATTGGTTTTCAACGTTTTCTAAGACTGTTTTATCTAAGTCTAATGTTTCTTGTTCCTGTGCATAATAAGCCATATCTGTCTTACTACCATACCAAATATTTCCTTCCAATGGTTTTAATTTTCCTACTAACAATTTCAGCAAAGTACTTTTTCCTACACCATTTTCTCCAACAATTAAAAATCTTTCTTTTTTATTGATTAAAAACGATAAATTATGGATTAATTCTTTAGAGTTTGGATATCCAAAAGAAATATTATTTACTTTAAGTGGTATCTTAGAACCTTCCTTTTCTGGTTGTAAACGTAATTTTACTCGTTTATATGTCTTATCACGTTCTAACATTTCTTTTTCTTTTTTTGCTAATAATTTTTCTCTACTTTGCGCAATTCTTTTTCTTTTTCCAGAAGAATTAGAATATTGTAAAACAAACTCTCTTAATTTTGCGACCTCTTTTTCTTGTTGTTCTATAATTCTTTCTTTTAACTCTTTTTGTTTCGTACTCTTTTTTAAATAATCACTATAATTTCCACGATACATCTCAATTTTATGACTTACTTTATCTATATGCATAATTTTGTTCACAATGGCATTTAAAAACGATACATCGTGAGAAATTATTAAGACCATTCCTTTATAATTTTTTAAATAATTCGTAATATAATCTCTCGTGGTAGTATCCAAATGGTTGGTTGGTTCATCTAAAAGCATGATTTCCGGAGCAGAATATAGAAGATGAGCAAATGCGATTTTTGACTTTTGTCCACCTGATAAATTTTTTAATTTCATATCTAACAATTCACTATCTATATTCATATTACTAATGATTGTAAATAATATACTTTCTGCTTCATAACAATCGTAATATTCTAATTTTTCTTGTGTTTTACTAATTTCTTTTAATAGTTTATCCTGTTCTTTTCCTTCAGCAACAGCTACATCTATATATAGTTGTTCTAATTTTTTATTTAACTTTTCTATTGGACGAGCACCCAGTAGATAATCAAATACAGTTATATCTTTATCTTCTAGAACAATTTCTTGAGGTAAATACCCAATTCTAGTATTTCTTGGAATGACAATTTTTCCTTGATTTAATTCTTCTTTCTTTAATATGACTTTAAATAAAGTTGTCTTACCTGCACCATTGACACCAACAATTCCTGCTTTATCTTTATTTTCAATACGAAATGATGCATCATCGTAAATTGTTTCTAGATGAAATTTTAAATTCATATGTTCTCCGTACATTTACTCACCTCCTTTACCTGCAATATTGTACCATAAAAAAAGATTCTTTACGAACCTTTTTATTCTTTTAAGCTCCAACTGATTTTGTTTCTGGAAGTGTAGAACCACCATCAATAACGATTCCTTGACCTGTAATATAGCTTGATTCATCACTTGCTAGAAAGGCTGCTAATTCACCTAGTTCTTGAATTGTTCCAAGTCTTCCCATTGGAATTCCTTCAGCAATTCCTTTTACTACTGATTCTGGATCATTGGCATTACTATCTTTGGCAATTCCATCTACCATAGGTGTCATAATATAACCTGGCATAATGGCATTGACATTGATATGATCGTCGACAAGTTCACGTGCCAATCCTTTCGTAAATCCAATTAAGGCCGATTTTGTCGTTGCATATGCAACTTCACCTGCATCGGCAACCATTGGTCCTGTAACACTAGATAAGTTTACAATTTTACCATATTTTTGTTTTTGCATATATGGAACAATTGACTTCGTTACATTCCAAGTACCTTTAATATTAATATCAAAGTGAAAGTCTCTGATTTCATCTGACATTTCTACAAATGGTACTAATTTAGCAACTCCAGCATTATTCACTAAAATATCAATATGTCCATAACGTTTTATAATATCATCCACACATAACTTTACTCTTCTAGCATCTCTGATATCTACTTTATATCCAGCTACATCATATCCTTTATTTCTAAAATCTTGAATGGCACTAGCAATTTTATCACTATAATCAAAGATGATAACACGTGCTTTATATTTTGCAAATACTTCTACAATTCCAGCGCCATTTCCCATAGCTCCCCCAGTTACAACCGCAATTTTATTCTCTAATTTCACCTTATCATCTCCATTATAGTCATTCTATCATACAAAAAACTTTTATTCAAGCAAGGAATAAAAGTTTTCATAAAATTATTATTTTGTCCAAGAAACTGGATAACAAATTTCATTGTCACAGTGCATTTGTACAGTATATGTAACATCTTGTAATTGAGGCATTTGGGCTTTCATATCATCTGAATAAGTTTCCAATAATGTAACAGTATATTCTGTTTTATTTCTATCTACATTTTGTACTACATAATATGGTGATGGTCCTGTTAAACCAAAAGTAGTGGAACTACGATAAACTTGAGCACTTTCATCATATTTAAATATATTATCCCCTGGATACATAAAATTATCGCGATTAAAGTATTGTTTTGCTAGCTTTTGAATAGATGAAAGTGGAATTGATTTCGCATATACATTTCCTGTTTCATCTCCTGTTACTACACCATATTCTTCTTCATCTAAATCAAAGAAAATCATATATGCAATGGATGTAAATACTTCACTATCAGTCATATCTTTCGTTGTTGTCGCATTGGTCATACCAGTATTTTCAAAAAATAGTGATAGGATATCTTGTACTTCTTCATCTGTCCATTCTTTCACTGTTTCTTCTTCTGGTTCTTGCTCTTTCTCAGGTGTCTTTTCTTCTTCTTTTGGTTCTTCTTTTACATAGTTTTCATAGTAATAGTAACCTCCAAATGCACCTAAAGCAACGACGATGACTACAACTAAGGCAATAATAATTCCTTTTTTCATACACACTCCTCCTATGATTCAGTATAACAAAAAAACTATCAAAAAGATAGTTTATTTTCTCGCATCGTATTTTTTTCTTTCATTTGTATTTAAGATCTTTTTTCTAAGACGGAAAGACTGTGGTGTTACTTCTACTAATTCATCTTCATTAATATAATCTAAACATACTTCTAATGTCATTTGACGAGGTCTTTTCAATACAACTGTATGATCACTACCTGCAGCACGTGTATTTGTTAATTTTTTACCTTTTACAACGTTAACTGCTAAATCATTATCATGGCTATGTTCTCCAACAATCATACCTTCATATACATCAGCACCAGGTTCAATAAACATAATTCCACGATCTTCTAATTGTCCTAAAGCATAAGCTGTAGCTTTTCCATTTTCCATAGAAACTAATACTCCAGCTTTTCTTTGACCTACATGTTGTGAAGCTTGTTTACGATATTCTTTATAAGTATGGCTTAAAATTCCATACCCTTTTGTCATAGTCATAAATTCCATAGAAAAACCAATTAATCCACGTGATGGAACAACATAAGTAAGTTGTGTTTGATTTCCATGAGTACTCATATTAATCATTTCACCTTCACGATTACCCAATGATTCAATTACTGATCCTACGTATTCTTCTGGAACTTCTACTGTAACATCTTCGAATGGCTCACATTTTACACCATCAATTTCTTTTACAATAACTTCTGGTTTTGATACTTGTAATTCAAATCCTTCGCGTCTCATATTTTCAATTAAAATAGATAAATGTAATTCTCCACGTCCAGATACAATAAATGATTCACTATCATTTGGATTTGGAACTACTTTTAAACTTACATCACGTTCTGTTTCTTTGTGTAAACGTTCTTCTATTTTACGAGCAGTTAATAATTTACCCTCACGTCCAGCAAATGGAGAAGAATTTACTCCAAATGTCATTTGTAATGTTGGTTCATCGATATGAAGTAAAGGTAATGCTTCTTCTTGTCCTACTGTACAAACTGTTTCTCCTACTTCAATATCTGGAAGTCCAGCAATTGCGACAATATCTCCAGCACTTGCTTCTTTTACTTCAATTCTTTTTAATCCTAGGAAACCAAATATTTTTTGAACTCTAAATTGCTTTTTTGACCCATCTAAACGAACACATGAAACCATTTCATTTACTTTTACTGTTCCTCTTTTTACACGACCAATTCCAATTCTTCCTACGAAGTCATTATAATCAAGTAAAGCAGGTTGAAATTGTAATCCACCATCTACATTTACATCTGGAGCTGGAATATAATTTACAATCATATCTAAGATTGGATCCATTGTTTTTTCTTGTGTAGTAACATCTGGATCTAAACTAGAAGTACCTGCTAATGCACTTGTATAAATAACAGGGAATTCTAATTGTTCAATATCTGCCCCTAATTCAATAAATAAATCCATTACTTCGTCAACAACTTCTGTTGGACGTGCTGATGGTTTATCGATTTTATTTACAACAACAATTGGAGTTACGTGTGCTTCTAAAGCTTTTTTCAATACAAAACGAGTTTGTGGCATAGTACCTTCATAAGCATCTACTACAAGTAATACACCATCTACCATATTCATAATACGTTCTACTTCTCCACCAAAGTCAGCATGTCCTGGTGTATCTAAAATATTAATACGTACTCCTTTATAATCAATTGCCGTTGTTTTTGCCAGAATGGTAATACCTCTTTCTTGTTCTAAGGCATTTGAATCCATACTTCCTACTTCTTCGTTTTCACGAAATGTTCCCGACATTTTTAATAATTGATCTACTAAAGTAGTCTTTCCATGGTCTACGTGAGCAATAATCGCAATATTTCTAATTTCTTTCATAAAAACACTCCCTTTTTGGCCTGAGCTATTATACCACAATTTTTATAAACATGTAAATATTTTTTATTTTCCGTTATTTTTAACCTTAAAAAGTAAACCTATACGATATTTTTTATTTACAAAAAAAGGATTGATTATCCTTCTTGATGAAAATATGTTTTTAAAATATGATCCATTGTAATTAAAATATCAGGGAAGACATTTAAATGTTCTAACTCTGCTCTTGAAAACCAATTAACACCATCATTTTCTTCTGTATTGATTTTTACTTCTACTGAGTCTTTAGGAACACCTGCATATAAAATATCAATATGTATTTCTCCTAATAAATTACGATTACATTGAATTCCCATTGGCTTAATAAAGTCATTTTCTCTTGGAAAATGTTCTCCAAGTAATTTCACTTTCATTCCCGTCTCTTCAAAAACTTCACGTACAGCAGTCTCTTCTGGGGCTTCACCTGCTTCTATATGACCTCCAGGTTGTACCCATTTTTTAAACTTTTTATGATGTACTAATAAAATTTTTAAATTTTCTGGATTAATAATAAAGACGGAAGCACAAAATTGTCTATTCATTGCTTCTTGCATACTATATCACCTTGATACATGTTATCAAAAAAATTTATAAATTACTATATTTATTTTATCAAAAGACACCTAATTGACATTTATTCCAATACATTTTTTATTTTTTCATCTAAATTTCGCTCATATATCTGTAATTTTTCATTTACATCTAATGTTGCTAGTAAAATATCTTCTGTATCATCATATCCTTTTACTTTTAATTCTTTTTTTAACCAATCTGTTGTTTTATGAAAGTTTTCTAAATTATTTGGCATAATCTTACCATCAATAATGACGTTAGCACATAACCCTTCTTTTTTTGGTTTTACTTTCATATCTTTTACTTTTAAGGGTCTTTCTGTTTCAAACGGTAAAATACTAACTGTTCCATTTGCTTCCATTAATGCATATTTAATCTCACTGATATCAAAATAACCATTAATACGACACTGTTCCAACAAATCATTCATGTCATACTTTACTTTCTTCATATTTTTTTCTAGTAATTTCCCATCTTGTATTAATAGAGTAGGTGTTCCCATAAAATAACGTCTTAAATGAATACTTTTCATAGTTAAGATACTAACAAGATATGCGACCACTCCAAAAATAACAACAGCTAAAATACCATGTAAATAATCAGATTCTAAATTAATCGTCATCTCTGCTGCAAAATTACCAATACTAATCCCAATGACATAATCAAATAAACTCAATTGCGATACTTGTTTTTTCCCCAACATTTTTGTAATTAAAAATAATGTTACTAAGGAAATCATAGCACGTAGAGTTACATCTAGTAGTTCTGTCCAATTTGTTTGAAATATGTTTTCTATCATCTATCTCACCCAGTTTTAGTATGGATATATTTTCTATGAATAAACAAAAAAAGAAGATTATCTCTTCTTTCTTGTTACTTTCTTAGTCTTAGTTTTTTTACTCTTTGGTTTTTCTGATTCTTTTTTCGTTTCTTTCTTTGTCTTTTTTTCTGGTTCCTTTTTCAATATTTTTCGTTTGATTTTATCTCTCAAACTAGAACTATCATATACGACATCTGTTGTTAAAATAAAGATAAGAACGATTGCTAATAAAATACCATAAATAATATATCCCAACTTCGCATCTTTTAAGACATATACAATAGATGCGATTGCAAATAAAATATTAATCACATAGATTGCTAATACAGTTTGACGTTGTGATAAATTTCTTTTTAATAACTGATGATGAATATGGTATTTATCAGGAGTAGATATTTTCTCTCCCTTTAAAGTCCTTCTAATAATTGCAAATATTGTATCTAAAATTGGAATTGCAAGTAATAATAGAGGAATAATTAATGAAGTCATTGTTACATTTTTAAATCCAAGTAGGGCAATCACAGAAATAATAAGTCCTAGGAACATCGATCCACTATCGCCCATAAAAATGGTCGCAGGATTAAAATTGTGAACTAAGAATCCTAATGTAGAGCCTAACATAATAAATGTTAACAAGAAATCTAATCCAAATTTTCCTTGCATAATTGCAATAATACCAACCGTTGCGAAATAAATACTAGAAATTCCAGCAGCTAGTCCATCTAATCCATCAATTAAATTCATGCAGTTGATACAGCCGAGAATAAAGAAAATAGTAAATGGAATTGAAAAATATCCAAAGTCAATATATATTCCAAAAGCACTGACATCTCTCAAAATAATATTTCCATAGAATACAATAATACATGCTGCGACAAGTTGACCAATAAATTTTACCGAAGCTTTTAGTGGCTTAATATCATCAAATACGCCAATCAAAATTACTACAAAGCTTGCGATTAGTATGGAATTCATAACAATGCTTTGCTCTCCAAATAACATATAGCCAAGTAAGAATCCAAAGAAAATAGATAATCCACCTAGTCTTGGCATCGGTACTTTATGTACTTTTCTTTCATTTGGAATATCCATTGCTCCGACATGTTTCGCAATCATTTTAATTACTGGTGTAATACAAAGCGAAAACAGGAAAGTAGTTCCTAACATGAGAAAGACTTGTCTAATAACTTCATTATTCATATGTATACCACCAACTTCATTTTATCAAAAAATTGTTATATTTTCTACTGTTTTATTATTTTCTACGGATGAAACGATATATCTTTTTTAAAATAGGCATACCGAATTCATATAAATGGTAACGAACAGGTTGAATGATTAAATCATATTCTCCAGCAAATTCAAATACAATCGCATTAAATCTTGATTTAAATGGAGTTAAATGATCATCAAATGTTCCATTAATACCACCTAAATTACAATACTGACATTTCTGTTCAAGTGAATATTTACAAATTTCATATACCAATCCTACTGATACATTTAGTTTTGTAAATAACAAATGATTTCCTGCGTATAAATATTCACTTGTTCTTAATCCTTTATTTTGTGGAATTATAACAAAGGCAGCCGATAATGGAATTTCTACTTGTCCTTTATTTAACAATGCAGTCACTTCACTGATTTCTTCTTCTTTGCCATTATTTTCCTTTAAAAAATTAAGATATGTTTCCAAATTCAGTATTCCAAAAAATAAATATGATTCTCCTTTATATTCTTCCATCATCTTCTCAAAATATGCTTTATTACGTAAGCGAATATTTTGACGTTTTTCAGTTTGAGTGATTACTTCCATAAACATATCTAAATATTTAGAATCTGTTGTATGAAAATAAGTAACACCTCTTTTTTCATGATAATTTCCAATATAACTACGAATTCTTTTCTTAAAACTTGTCTTGACTTCAGCAGGTGTTAAAAATTCATTATTGGTATTTACCAATGGAATATACATGTGATAACGAGGTTGTAATGTCTCTTGAATCGATTTTGTATATCCTTTAAAACGATAGCCACAAGATAACAAATTCTGATGTTTTTCGTCATAATCGATTGAATAATTTCTTGGGATTTCTACAGTTTCTTGCTTTTCAATTTCTTTAATCGAATATTCTTTATAACAGAAGTTCGGATCTATTTTCAATACATATGCATGTTCTTTTTTTGCTAATTGCTGAAGATGTTTTGTAAAAACACTTAATAGTTCTTTATCTTTATAATCAATTAACATCCCTCTTGGAATATACATTAAAGAAATACCAAGCGGTAATAATCGTTTTAATACAAGGGCAGTTGCAACTAATTTACCATCACAATATAAGCCACAATGGAAGTGTTTCCATTCACTTTTGACAAATGCCCAACCATATTCTTGCATAAAAGAGAGAATCTCGGCATCTTTAGTAAATTGTTCAAATTCTGTTTTATCTATATTAGTTTTAAATTCATAGTTCATAGATTACCTCCCTATGCATCTTTTTATAAAACGTTTGGTATTATTGATAATATTAAATAATGTATATTTTTGGATATTAATTGGCATTTGAAATTCACCAATCAACTCTTCAACATATCCTGAAAATCCTCTTTTGAATTCATAAACACCATATTCAGAATCATTCTCGTCAAAATTACCACTAATTCCATAGAAATTATATTTATCAAAACCATGTTCATTGGCATATTGAATCATATTCCATTGGATTGCATACTGAGCATTGAACTTCATATACTCATCGTAATTACCACTAAATAAATAAATTACTTCATGTCCTGTCATCATAAACATCGCTGCAGATAAATCTAATTGTGTTCCCTTTGCTTGAATCAATTTTTCTGTCTCATCAATTCTTTTTTTTGTATTTTCAATATTAATAGATAAAGACTTTCTCAGTCCTTTTTTAGAATGAACATCCTCTGTATTTTCTAATCTTGTCTCATATTCTTTTAATTCGTTTTGTAACTTTTCTAAATAATCATCTAAATAGATAGAAGCTAACAAATAACGAATTTCTCCACGAGGATGAAATAAATCATACATATCTTCATAATACGTCAATGATTTATCTACAAATCCTTTTCTTTTCCCCGTTTCCTCAGTAATCTTTTTTAAAACAGGTAACTCACCTTTTGTAAGTTCTTTTACAACAATTCCCATTTTTTCTGTCTTACGGATATAATTTCTAACATTTGAGCGAAATGACTGAAAAATTTCTTCATTTGATTTTCCTAAATCAATCGAAAACATATATTGAACTTGCTCAGGATTTTCTTTTCGTTTAAACCCTAACTTTTTCAATAGTTGAACCACTGGTTCATTATTAATACCATGTTCTACAATATTTCCATCAATATCACGTTGGTGATAAATTAAGTATGGATCAATTCTTAAAATGTAACCATTTTTCTTTTGAATATATTTTTTTAGTTGTTGAAAGAAAAATATCACTAATTCACGATTTTGAAAATCTAATAATGGCCCACGTGATGAATAAAATTCATAAGAATTCATAAAATTCTTTTTACTTACTAACATTGTGGCTGCTATTATTTTTTTATTTTTCTTTACTCCAACAAAATGAACTCGCCATCCTCCTTTTTTACGTAATTCACCTATTTCTGGTGTTTGTAAAAAGGTTTGCAATGGACTGTGATCTAAAAATTCGCGAAATTCATCTTTTGATAACTCACAAAATTGCACGTTATCCCCTCTTTCTTTTCATTTTTTTCAATTTTCCATACAGTGCAAACGCAATATGATATACATGATACATAAATGGTTTGGTTACTAGATCAAATTCTCCCAAATATTCTTCTACATGACCACCGAAACCACGTTTTAAATCATATAAACCGTATAATTCATTTTTCTTATTTTGAAAATCTCCACTAATTCCATAGAAATTATATTTTTTATAACCATGTTCTACTCCATAACGAATCATATGATAATAAGTTGAATATGGACTTAAAAAGTCTTTATATTCTTCATAAGAACCACCAAATAATGATAAGATTTCACTGCCATGAAGCATAAAAATAATACCTCCCAGTGTTAATACTTTACCATGTTCTTGTAATAATGCTTTCCCTTCATCTAATTTTTTCGTAAGGCGAGCAATATTAGCTTTTTCCTGTTCGATTTTTTTCTTCGTCTTATCAGGATTGATTTTTTTAGTAGGGTCATTTAATGCTGCTTCTTTTTCTTCGACAATTTTTTGAGAAGCAGATATCTCATTTTCCAAACGTTTATTGTAATCCTCTAAATCAATCTCAGCAATGATTACTTTTGCACCTTCTTTTAAGTCTGTTAACATATTTTTATAATAACTAAGTGGACGATCAATAAATCCTCTACGGTCAGCAGTATGTTGCATTACATTCTTAAACTTATCAACCTCGTCAATTGTAATTTCTCTCGTGATAATTCCATTCTTCTCATTCTTATGGATGAGTTGACGTGTTTTAGATTCCATGTCTTTTAGAATTTCTTCTGTTGTTTTTCCTTCTAAATCAAGGGCAAAAGCAAAACGAGGCTGTAAATCCTCCATATTTAAAGTATATCCATTATGACGGAAACCTAATTGTTTTAAATTTGTAATTGCTTTTTCATTATTAAACCCATTCTCTACAATATTTCCATTAATATCACGTTCTCTTAATTGTACATATGGATCTATTTTTACAAAAATCGCATGATGCTTACGAGCAAATTTTTTAATTTCTTTTGTAAATGTAGAGAGTAATGATTCATCTAAATAATCAATTAAAAAACCACGTGGCGAATAAATAAAAGAAAGTCCCATTGGTAATTTCTTTTCTAATAACATCGCTCCAGCTAAAATCTTGTCGTTCTCTTTTAATCCTACTAAATAGTAGTTCCAACCATTTCTTTTTTTCAATTCTCCCCAACCGATGGTTTGATAAAAACTTCCATATGGATGATTTTTTTCAAAGGTTGTAAATTCTTCTTTTGATAATTCCTCAAATTTCACTTTTATCATCCTTTCTTTTCATTATTATTAGTATAACGTTTTTTATATTCTCCGTCAATAAATTCGCTCAATCCCATATGATTATTTTATTGACAATTGCTTGACTCTAATATTGTCGTTTTTTATACATATTTAAATAGGGTTGTGCTATACTATTGTTAGGATTATAGGAAAGTATAGAGGTGGTTTTTATGGCAAATGTAGCAGCTATTTATGAACTACAAAATTCAGTGAATATTAACTTAACAGCAGATTCATTATTTCACGAGCTAACAAAAAATAATTTGTTACGTTCTTTTGAATACTCTCAAAAAGTATATTCTCTTCTAAAAGAAAATGGAATAAAAACACCTTTTGATGAAGTTTCAAGAGTTTTTAATAATAGCCATAATGACCATGTAGAACATACTAATAAAGAGTTATTCTCTTGTTGTCAAGATATAGAAAAGTATTTAAAAACACTACCAGACTTATTGAGCAGTGAAGTAGAAAAAACAAGTTTTGAAACAAATGCTTTGCCAAATACAGTCAATGAAATTGAAACTGGAGTTGAAAATGCGAAAAATAATATTAATACCAGATTAAAAGCTGTTTGCGAAAAAAAACAAGAATTATTTTGCGATGATGGTATTTATACATTAATTGCCAATGCTAGAAAAACCAAAGAAAGTGAAAACATCAATTTCAAAAAAGTAGAAAAAACTTTAAATGCATGTTCCAATGATTATTTAAAACAAGTAGATAAAAACTATGATGACTTATTTCAAAAATTTTCTATGAATGTTGATGCAATTATGAAAAAAGCAGATGCAGTAAAAGAAGATACCAATGAAACACAAATGAATCGTGTAACAAAATTTGCAGAAAAGAAAATTCAAGAACTAAGTGCAAATCAAGATGGAATATCTCCATTTCAAAACGAATCATATCAAGGAACAAAAAACTTTGTAAATAATAATGATTTCAATATGTACTATCCAACTTTATTAGCACAAATTGAAACATATCGTGCCACAACATCTTCACTAGAAGATAGAGCAATTGAAATTTTATCTCGCTTTGGAAAAGAACAAAAAGAAAAAATGTCACAAGAAGAAATTGCGACAATTTCTCACAATGTTTTAAAAATGTTAAAAATTGATTCTCATTTAATTAAAGCAAAAACAAATGATAATAAAAATGAAGAATTTATTATTTGTCGCCCAGAGGATCAAACATCTGTATTATTTGACCCTACAAAAGAAACAATTGTAAATAATAATGGAAAAGAAACAACAGAGCCATATAAAGTTTCTCTTAATCATGAAACAATTCAACAGATGAAAGAAGGAGAAGCTGTTACTATTGGTACAACTAATAAAGAAAACGTATATCAAGAAAGTATGAAATTAGGTGAAAAATCAAAAACACTTATTAAAACAGATACAAATAAAAACAATGCATAAGGAGGCACTATGAAAATAGGAATTGGAAATGATCATCATGGTGTACATTTAAAGCAAGTAATTTCAACCTATTTAGAACAACAAGGGTATGAGGTAATCAATTTTGGGACTGATACAACAGAAAATGTTGATTATACAACCTATGCTTTTCAAGTAGGAGAAGCAGTTCGTGATCAAAAAATTGATTATGGGGTATTAATCTGTGGATCAGGAATTGGTATGAGTATTGCTTGTAATAAAGTACGTCATGTTAGATGTGCAAAAGTAAATAATGTCCACGAAGTAGAAATGACGAGAAGAGACAATAATGCCAATGTCATGACTTTAGGTGAAACAACACCAGATGATATTGCCATTGAAATGGTAAAAACATTTTTAAATACACCATTTATGAATAATGAACGTTATCAAAGAAGAGTAAAGGAAATTGATAATTATGACAATTAAAACAATTTTATATATTGTCGTTGTTCCACTTTCTATTTATGCACTTGATTCGTTAAATCTAAATAATAAATTTAAGAAAAATCGTGAATTTCAAGTAAAATTATTATATTTAATGACAAGTTTAGGATTATCCTATTTAGTTGTTAATTTCTTTTATGATTTTTTTGTTAATTCTGCAATAATGGTTTAAGAAAGAAGCTTTGCTTCTTTTTTTATTTGACAAATTTTTTCAATGCAAATGGATATAATAATAGTATGAAAAAAGTAATTATTTTAACAATTATTTTATTGTTAGTACCATGTGTTATGGTTCTTCTAATTCAGACAAAAGAAAAGACAACTGTTCATTTTAAAACGAATCAAATTGTCAGAGTAAAAAGGGAAAAGAAAAATACCATTGAAAATGTTCCGTTAGAAAATTATGTTGTTGGTGTTTTAGCAGGTGAAATGCCGACTACCTTTCCTATGGAAGCGCTAAAAGCACAGGCAGTTGCAGCAAGAACATATGTCTTGAGAAAAATTGAATATGCAAAAGAACAAGAATACGATGTAGTAGATACAGTTGCTAACCAAGTATATTACAATAACGATGAATTAAAAGAGCGTTGGAAAGAGGAGTATGATGAGAAAATCAATAAGATTCAACAAGCAGTGTTAGAGACACAAGGAGAATATCTTACATACCAAGGGGAAATAGCGCAAGCTTTCTTTTTCTCTACAAGTACTGGATACACTGAAAATTGTGAAGAAGTGTTTCAAGAAAGTCTACCTTATTTAAAAAGTGTAAAATCAGATTGGGAAAAAGATGTATCCCCTGTTTTTGAAGATTCAAAGACATTTACAATTGAAGAATTTTATCAAATACTAAACCTAGACGCAAATTCTAACTTTTCTGTTCAGGTTACAAAACGTACATCTACTGGTCGTGTTAAAACATTAAACATAAATGGTAAAGATTTTAATGCGACTGATGTTACAAAAGCACTTGGATTACGTTCTAGCTTTTTTGAAATACAAAAAAACGATAATCAGATTATCATTCATACGAAAGGTTTTGGCCATGGAGTGGGAATGAGTCAATATGGAGCATACGGTATGGCGCAGAATGATTCTAATTATCAAGAAATTTTAAAATATTACTACCAAGGAATTGAAATACAGAAAATTGAATAAATTTTCTTTTTTTGTTCACACTTTAAATAGAGGTGATAGTGTGAAACAAAGAAGACTAAAAAAGTCAGTAATTCCATTTGTTTATGTAGGTGCGATTGTTCTTGTTTTAGGTTGTGCATACATGATAGAGAGTCTCGTACATCAAGAAGGATTCAAAGATGAAGATAAATATGGTTACGTATCAGAAACAATCTTTGATAATGCAGAACCAGTTGTCAATGAAGATGTCATAATTACAAGACCTTATACAGACCCAGACATCACTGTCGTAAAAGATTATTATGATTATAAAGCTGATAGTGCCAAACAAGAAAATTCTTTAATCTTATATGAGTCAACCTATTTACAAAACAGTGGTATCAGCTATGGTGGAAAAGATAACTTCGATGTAACTGCCATATTAGATGGTACTGTTAGTAGTGTAAAAGAAGATGATCTACTAGGAAAAATTATTGAAGTAAAACACGAAAATAATCTAATTAGTGTTTATCAAAGTCTTAGTAGTACAAATGTGAAACAAGGGGATACTGTAAAACAAGGTCAAGTACTTGGTAAAAGTGGAACTTCTAATGTAGAAAAAGAGTTAGGAAATCATTTACATTTCGAATTAATCGATAATGGACAAACGGTAAATCCTAATGATTATTTCGACAAAAAAGTAGAAGAAAAATAAGAGCAAATGCTCTTTTTTTTGTATAAATAAAACTCTGATTTATATAATAAATTAAGGGGTGAGGTATGAATACGAAAATTCATAAAAGAATGATAGATGAAGCTTATTATATGTTAAAAACTGGGTATACTGTTAGAGAAATAGCAAATCATTTTTATGTATCAAAAAGTACAGTTCACAAAGATCTACATGAGAGGCTAAAAAAAGTAGATCATGCATTGTATTTAGAAGTAGAAAAAATTTTGAATTTCCATAACTGTATTCGCCATATTAGAGGAGGAGAATCAACGAAAAAAAAGTTTCAGAAACAATAATTTTCCTATTCAATCAAGAGAGTTTGTGATATAATAGATAGAGTTAATACGAGGAGGGATGGTAAATGTTTACAAAAGACATTGGAATAGACTTAGGAACAGCAAATGTTTTAATATACATTAAAGGTCAAGGAATCGTGTTAAATGAGCCTAGTGTCGTTGCCATTGATTCTGAAACAAAGAAGCCACTTGCCGTTGGAACTGAAGCGCGCGAAATGTTAGGAAGAACTCCTGGTAGAGTACAAGCAATCAGACCAATGAAAGATGGAGTGATTGCTGATTTTAACTTAACAGAAATTATGTTAAATCACTATATTCGTAAAGTGAATGGGAAAAGTTTTTTATCAAGACCACGTATTTTAATTTGTTGTCCATCTAATATTACACAAGTAGAAAAAAATGCAATTAAAGAAGCAGCGGAAAGAACAGGTGCCAAAAAAGTATTTCTAGAAGAAGAACCAAAGGTTGCCGCAATTGGTGCAGGAATGGATATTTCTAAGCCAAGTGGAAATATGGTAATCGATATTGGTGGAGGTACAACAGATATTGCAATCCTTTCTCTAGGTGGTATTGTTACAAGTTGTTCTATTAAAGTAGCAGGGAATACTTTTGATAATGATATTATTAAATATATTAAAGATAAATATAAATTATTAGTTGGTGATCGTACTGCTGAAGAAATTAAAATGACAATCGGATCTGTATATCCAAGTGATACAGTTGAAAAAATGGAAGTAAGAGGAAGAGATTTAGTAACAGGTCTTCCACATACAATTACACTTTCTTCTGATGAAGTAGAGGAAGCATTACGTGAAAGTGTATATTTACTTGTTCATCAGGCAAAAAATGTACTGGAACAAACACCTCCAGAATTATCTGCAGATATTATCGACAAAGGAATTGTAATTACTGGCGGAGGTTCTTTGATTAAAGGATTCGACCAATTATTATCACACGAATTAAAAGTACCTGTATTTATTGCTGAAAGCCCACTTACATGTGTTGCTGAAGGAACAGGTATATTATTAGATAATCTTCACTTAATTGATAAATAAATCGCTTATAATAGCGATTTTTTTTTGACAAAAAAAAGAAGCTTATGCTTCTTTCGTTGTACGATTATATTTCTTGTTGAATTTTTCAATATTTCCTGCTCTTTTTCCTGATTGTGAATTTTTACCAGTATAAGCTGGATGACATTGACTACAAACTTCTACATGAATTTCACTACGATTACTTCTTACTTTGAATGTATTTCCACAAGCACAAGTAACAGTAGCATCCATATATTCTGGATGAATATTCTTTTTCATACTGTAATCTCTCCTTCCGCCATGACAAATTCATGTCATAGATAATAAATACTTATATAATATATCAAATTTCTAATTATTTGGCAAGTATTTTTATTTAATCTCTACTATTTCCAAAAATAGATAACAAATGTAAGAAAATATTAATAAAGTCTAAATATAGATTTAAAGCACCATAGATTGCTAAGTTATCTTCTGGAATTGTTTCTAAAGTAGAGTACATTTTTGCTTGTTGAATATCGTAAGCAACAAAAATTGTAAATATTACTACTCCAATGATAGAGATAATAAAGTCAACAGTTGTACTTCCAACAAACAAGTTAATTAATCCCGCTATAATTATTCCTAATAATCCCATTAATAAAATAGTTGATAATTTTGATAAATTGACATTGGTAAAATAACCAAACAATCCAAATATACCAAACATAATAGCTGTTGCTAAGAAAATAATTAAAATAGATGGTAATAAGAATACTAGGAATATATATGATAGTGTTAATCCCGTAATAAAACTATAGAGCGCAAATGATAATTTTGCTGTAAATGAGCTCATCTTTGTAATTCTAGCACTCAAGAATATTACAATACCAATTTGTAATATAAACCATATCCAGTCAAATCTTAGGATATTTAAAATTAAGAATTCCTGTGTAGATACATAATAGGCAGTTCCAAATGTAATTAATAATCCAATAAACATCCACAAAAATATTTTAGCAAATAAGTTCTTCTGATTCATTTTCTTCACCTCACTAGCATTATATCATGTTTTATTTTTTTAACAAAGTTTTATACATCATCTCACATATTTGTTTACTAATCTTTTGGTATTCCTCTTGTGTTGGATAAATACTTTTTATTTGCTCTGGACGATTTCTAAAAATAGGATTCATTTCTACAACAGATATTTGATAAGTATCTGCTAGTTCATCTAATCTTTTATTAGCATAGCTAAGAACTTCATTTAATTGTTGATTATGAATATCAATTGGATTATAAAAATTCGTCATAATAATATCTTCTTTGCAATATTCTCTTAATAATTCAAATAAGCTTTCCATGTCTTCCATCATTTCATCAACATGATAATAAATTTCATTATAATTTAATGATTGTAAGTCTGTATTGACTCCTATCTTATAAAATAAATCATTCATTCCAATCGATAATGTGACTAAATCTGCTTTAATAAGAGCATTTTTCAAAGTTTGAGTTTTATTTTTGATTTGAATTTTTTTATTTTGCTCGATATCATTCATCAAATCAGTAATTCTGGCATCATCTTGAGCATAACCAATAATATATGTTTCTAATTTATTTTCTTTTTCTAGTATATCTTTTAAATAATCTGTATATCCATAAGTAATTTCCCCTTCATTGGTTAAACCTATTGCTTGATAATCACCTAAGGCTACATAATATACTTTCTTATCAATATGAGATAAATAAATTATAAATACAACAAATAATGTCAAAGAAAGAACAAGCACAGTTTTTAATTTCATACGATTTCCTCCAAAAAAAGAAAAGTAGATTTCTCTACTTTTACTATATTTCTTTTAATTCTATTTTAGCACCTACATGAGTTAATTTTTCTATAATATTTTCATATCCTCGTAACACGTATTCTACATGTTCTATAATTGTTGTACCATCTGCTTTTAATCCAGCTAAGAACAGACATGCTCCTGCTCTTAAATCTGTCGCTTGTACTTTTGTTCCATGTAGTTGTTCTGCCCCTTGAATATGAAGGGTATTACCTTGGATATCGATATTAGCACCTAATTCATTTAAATATGGAACATTTTGAAAACGATTCTCATAAATTGTTTCAGTGATTTTTGAATTACCTGGAATACATGCTAACAATGTTGTAATAGGTTGTTGTAAGTCTGTTGGAAAGCCTGGATATACGGCTGTTGTAACTGCTGTTGGTGTCAAATTTTTAGAAGCCCAAACAGTAATACGATTGGTAGATAACTCATACTGAATACCTATTTCTTTTAATTTAGAAAGTAAGGCTTCAATATGATTTGGAATAATATTTTCAATTGTTAAAGGATTTCCTAATAAAGCTCCTAAAATAATATATGTTCCTGCTTCAATACGATCAGGAATCACCTCAATATATGCCTTTCCTAATCTTTCAACACCGACAATCATGATTTCACTAGTACCAGCACCTTCAATTTCTGCTCCCATATTATTTAATAATGTGGCTACATTTACTATTTCTGGTTCTTTAGCGGCATTATGAATCATTGTCTTTCCTTTGGCTTTCACACTTGCTAACATAGCATTAATGGTCGCACCAACACTTGCACAATCTAAATAAATATCGTTTCCAATTAATTCTTTTGCTTCTATTTTATATTTATTTCCATCAATTTGAATGTTTGCTCCTAATGCTTCAAAAGCTTTTAAATGTTGATCAATTGGTCTTTTACCAATCGCACAACCACCAGGAAAATACATTTCTACTTTTTTATACTTACCTAATAATGCTCCCATAAAATAATATGATGCTCTTAATTTTTTTGAAATTGACTCCGGAATTTCTTTGTTTTGAATATGTTCAGAATGTATTGTCATAGTTGAACCATCACGTTTTAAAGTAGCTCCTAAATACACTAGAATTTCATCTAGAGCATCAATATCTGTAATGTTAGGAATATGATCAATTATAACTTCCTCATCTGATAATAAACTTGCCGGAACAAGTGCAACTGCACTATTCTTTGCACCACTAATCTCAATGGTACCTGATAGTGGTTTTCCACCCTGAATTACTAACTCTTTCATTTCTCCACTCCTATATATTTTATGATATGATTGTTATTTTGTTATGCTTTTCCATTACTATTTAATAAATAAATCTTCTCTTTAATTTTTTCTTTCATAGCTTGTTCTCCAGATTTAATAATCTTTCTAGGATCATATACTGTATGATTTTCATTTAAGAATTCTCTTACATCTTTAGCCCAAACAATTTGTAAATCTGTATTAATATTTAACTTACATATTCCACATGTTATACTTTTTTTGATTAATTGATCAGGAATTCCTGAACCACCGTGTAATACGAGTGGTAAATTTGTAAGTTCTTTTACCTGCATCATACGATCAAAATCTAATTTTGGTTCTCCCTTATAAATTCCATGAACACTTCCTAATGCTGGAGCTAGAGAATCAATTCCTGTTTCTTTTGCTAAAAGAACAGCATCTTCTACCTTGGCATAAGCAAGTTCATCAGCAACACCATCTTCTTCTCCACCAACATGTCCAATTTCTGCTTCTACGGTTACATTTCTTTCATGGGCATAAGTAACAACTTCACGTGTCATCTGAATATTTTCTTCCACACTATATTTAGAAGCATCAATCATAACAGATGTGAAACCTGCATCGATTGCTTCCTTACAAGATTCTACACTACTACCATGATCTAAATGTAGAGCAACAGGCACAGTAATATGTAGCTCTTTTACCATTGCTTTTACCATTTCAGTTACAGTCGCAAATCCTACCATATATTTTTTTGCACCTTCACTCACGCCCAGAATAACTGGACTCTTTTCCTCTTCACATGTTTCTAATATAAATCTTGTCCACTCTAAATTATTAATATTAAAGTGAGGAATGGCATATCCTTCCTGTTTTGCCTTTTCTAACATTTGTTTTGTATTTTCTAACATATTATCACCTTTATTATTATAGCAAGTTTTAGCATAGAAGACAATTAAAGACCATATATTACCCCTAAAATAATTAATACAATGCCACCACCAATAGGGGCTAGTACTCCCAAAAGATTATTTAACTTTTTACCTAAATTTAATCCCAACCATGTAAAAAAACCACTACAAATTGAGAAAGTAAGAGCACATAGAAATAAATGTGTAGAGATTGCTGAAATACCTATTCCAACAGAAAAACTATCCATTGATACAGCAAAACCAAACAATAATAACTCTACTAAATGGAGTTCTTTCACTTCTTTCTCTTGTTTAAAACTTTCAAAAATCATTTGTATTCCAATAAAACATAAAATAATAGATACAATAAATTCTGGATCTAATGGCAGTATTTGAAATAGTATTTTACCAAAAAAATGTCCGAGTAATGGCATAAAGAAATGATAACTAGCAACAATCAGTGATAATTTCCAAACAAATTTCTTTTTTAAATTCAATGTTCCATATAAAAGTGATAACGAAAAAGCATCCATAGATAAACTAATTGCAATTAAGACAATAACAAAAACATGCATAGAATCACCTAAACTATTCTATGCATTCTAATTATAAATATTTTTCAATTAATTCTTGGATAAAAAATTTATATTCTGTTTCTTCCTTAGCTTCTGTCTCCTCTGCTTCCATAATACATAAAGGAGGGAACAAGACACACCACCAATTATCTCCTTCTCCTTTTCCTAGTGTTACCAATACTGATTCATAATCTCCTTCCGGGTATGTAATTCCTTTATATGTTTTTTCTGGAAAGTGATGAATTCCATAATCTAATTGAAAAGATAGGGGACTATTTTGTTGTTGTAATGTCATTTTTACTTTCGTTCTTAAATTAGGTAAATTGGTTTCTATTTTTTCACGAGCTGTATCAATTCCTTTGGTATCTTTTAACATCATATATAAATCACTTTGAAGTGCTTCACTTACTTTCATTTTCAATTGTTGATCTTCAGTACTATTAGAATTTGCTAACACACGTAAGCGAATCGCTTCTTCAGGAATTAAAACATTTGTAGATTTTGTACTCAAAGTTTGAAAAAATAAAATAGATATTAATCCAATGACAATATATTTTTTCATAAAAAATCGCTCCTTTATATTGTCATAATGAGCGATTTTATAAATTCTATTCAATTATTTATGATATGATTCGTGATTCTGTATTTTATAAGCACGATAGATTTGTTCTAATAATACAACACGAAATAACTGATGAGGAAAGGTCATCTTACTAAACGATAATGACCAATGACTCATTTGTTTTATCCTAGAATCTAACCCATAAGAACCACCAATAATAAAAGTAATGGTCGAATTGGTTTGGTATATAGAGTCTATTTTATTAGCAAATGATTCACTAGAAACTTGTGTTCCTTCTATTTCAAGTGTAACTATATAATCTTTGGAATTTATATACTTTTGAATCATATTCCCTTCTTTTTTTTTATTCTCTTCGATATTCGATGTTGTAACATCAGGTAGTTCAATGATTTCTAACTTAGTATATTTTGATAATCGTTTTTGATATTCTTGAATTGCTTCACGATAAAATAATTCTTTGATTTTTCCAATACATATAATTTTAATCATACTTCCACCAACTCAGTTTGTTCTTTTTGTGTTGATACAATCACAGGAATTTCATAAGGAATCTTTTCAACACAAGTATCATATGCGATTTTCGCATCGTTATTTTCTTCACTTAAGTGAATTAATATAATTCTTTCTGTTTTATTACCAATTAGTTTTGATAAATAATAACTGCTATCTACATTTGATAAATGCCCTCTATCACCTAAAATACGCTGTTTTAAATGATATGGATATTTCCCATTCATCAATAGATTAATATCATGATTACTCTCCATGATATAAATACTTCTATTTTTTAACATACTAAAGTATTTTTGATTTAAATATCCAGTATCTGTAATATAGACAATAGAAGCATTTTCTTCTTCAAATAAATAACCATTGGAATCATCAACATCATGACTTGTTTTAAAAACAGTTACGTGAAATGAATCTAATTCAAAATATTTATCGATAATTGTATATGAGAAATCCGGATATGTTTTTACTAATTCATCATACATAATTTGACTTACATATAATTCTGGATGATATCTTTTGATAAAGACACGTAAACCACTAATATGGTCTACGTGTGTATGTGTTAGGAAAATTCCTTCTATATCATTTGGTTCAATTTCTAATTCTTTTAATTTTTTCTCAACATAAGTAGAAGTAGTTCCAAGATCTACTAAAAATTTATGATGATTTGTTTCTATATAAGTGGAATTTCCCTTACTACCACTCGCTAAAACACTTACCTTCATTAATATAAGAGTAGAGCATTATATACTTGACCACGTCGTGGTGCTCCATTTCTCCATGCTTCAAAGTGTAAATGACATCCAGTTGCTCTTCCGGTTTTTCCAACATATCCTATCAATTGTCCTTTTTCGACAACTTGACCTACATGAACTATATATTTAGACATATGGGCATATAAAGTATAATATCCATTATTATGATTAATTGTTACATAGTTACCATTTCCTAAATCAGGACGATATGCAGCTTCTGTTACAACACCATTGTTGGCAGCCCAAATTGGTTTTCCACAGCTTTCGGCAATATCTGCACCAGTATGTAATGAACGGGCTCCACTAATTGGATCCACACGATATCCCATTGGACTAATGATATAATGACTTGGCACTGGCCAATACCATGCTCCATATCCAACAGAAGGAATTACCTTATCACCTTTTACAACAATTTTCTTAATGGCAGGTTTTAACTCTTCACGAGATTGAATTTCTGTTGATATAACATCGCCATTAATATAAGTTAATTCTTGTTTTACACGGTCTAATCCATTTTCTCCTTCTTGGATTACCTCGTCTTCACCGACTAATTTACTTGAATCATATCTTTCTTCTGTAGAATAATTATTGACTACATCTGAAGTTTGATTGACAACAGATACAACTTGAATTTGTGGATCAGTCATTCCAATGACAACTGTTTGCCCAGGGAATAATAAACTTTTCTCACTTGTGAATTCCGGATTGGAAATTAAAAATTCGTTCACACTAATTTGATTATTAAATGCTACTTGATTGATTGTATCTCCAACTTGTACTGTATAATTTTTCTTATTATTATTTTTTCCAAATAATAAATATTGTGATAATTCTGTAGAATCTGTATAGATTTTTTCAGTAACAGGAATATAGCTTTCACTCATAGTCATATTGTTATTAATATAAATATTATCAATATAACTACCTGTTGTTGTGACTGGTGATTGTGTATCTTCCATATATGCCTCATATTCTTCTGTACCAACAAATGTTTTTACTGTATTTTCTAAAGCTTCTTTCGCTACTGACTTTTTATCAATATATAATCTTGTCTTTTTCTTACCATTTTGAATTGTTAGACGATAACCTTTAATTGTAAATGGTTTTTTCTTAGAAATTTTTTGATAAATATCTGCAACACGATCTACTTTTTCGTCGTATGTGATTACTTTTTTGATTTCTAGACCATTTGGAGCATATATCTTATCAGCATTTAATTTCTTTTTATAAATTTCACCTTTTTGATCAATATATTTTTCCAAAGCATCTTTCGATCTAACACGACCGATTACTTCATCATCTAAGTATACTTCATATACTGTACTTGGTTCTACATCTCCTTTTGATTGGAATCCAGATACAAATATGGTACTAATTAGAATGACTGCTAATAATAACAAACCTATTTTCTTCATAAATCACATACCTTTCTATCTATCGATTCATTATGACTCTTCACGATTAATAAAATTTAAAAACGTAGATGTTTGTAATTTAAAGATTAAATCAACAGTAGCGGTTGGACCACTACGATTTTTTCTAATTAGTAATTCACTACGACTTGTATTTTCATCAATGGCATTTTCTTTGTGATAATAATCATCACGATATAAGAATGCAACCAAATCGGCATCTTGCTCGATTGATCCTGATTCTCTCAAATCACTTAGAATTGGACGTTTATCGTCACGGGCTTCAACACTACGAGAAAGTTGTGCTAAAGCGATAACCGGAATATTTAATTCCATTGCCATTGTTTTTAATGAACGAGAGATTTCTGATACTTCTTGTTGTCTTTGACCAGCATATTTACTAGAACCACTAATTAACTGTAAATAGTCAATAATAACAGCTGCAAGACCAGTATCGCTTGCAGATAAACGACGGCATTTAGAACGAATATCACTAATAGAAAGTCCTGGTGTATCATCGATGAATATTTTCTTATTTGCAAGTCTACTCATCGCTTCATTGACACGTTTCCAATCTTGGTGTTCTAAACGTCCAGTACGAAGCTTTCTACTATCGATTTGTCCAGCACTAGCAATCATACGCATTGCTAATTGTTCTGCCCCCATTTCCAAGTTAAAAATAGCAACTGCTTTATCTGTATTATTCGCCATATTCATTGCTAAATTTAATGCAAAGGCGGTTTTTCCCATCGCCGGACGGGCAGCAATGATAATTAATTCATTCTCATGAAAACCAGAAGTAATGCGATCTAAATCATAAAATCCTGTAGCAATACCTGTAATTTCACCTTTATTCTTAGATAGTTTTTCTAAATCTAACTGCGTTTTATTTAATACATCAGATAAACTACGAAATTCTGTTCCTTTTCTAGTTTTTACAACATTTAATATCTTCTTTTCGGCATTATCTAATAGTTCACTAATATCACCAGTTGCACCAAAGCAATCATTGGCAATTTCAGTAGACTCTTCTATTAAACGTCTTAAAATCGCATTTTCTTCCACAATCTGCATATAATTATCTACATTCGCAGCACTTGGAACAATATTCGTTAACTCACTTAAATATTCTACATCTCCAACTTGTTTCAACCATTTTCTTTTATCTAACTCTGCACTTACAGTTGTAAAATCAATTGGAACTTGTTTTTCTAATAAATCACTCATTACTTCAAATATTTTTTTATGATTATCAGAATAAAACAAATCTTTATCCAAATTTTCTACACACTTTTGAGCTGCATACTTAGATAAGAACATAGATCCTAATACAGACTGTTCTGCTTCTATATTATGTGGTATGATTCTCTCCTTCACAGCAATCCCCCCGAACTACATCTATTTTACATGAACTCTCATTTTTGCTATTACTTTTTTATGTAATTCAATTTCTACAAAATGAGTTCCCAAACTTTGAATTGGATGATCCAAATGAATTTGTTTTTTATCAATATGAAATCCTTCTTTATTCAAAGCTTCTTTTAATTGTTTTACAGAAATTTGTCCAAACATTTTTCCTTCTTTTCCTGTTTTAGCATTGAATTCAAATGTTTTTGCTTCTAATTCTTTTTTGATATCTTCCATATCGTGAACTTTTAAAGTCTCTTCTATGCCACGACGAGCTTCTTCATTCTTTAATTTTGTCATATTTCCGGAACTTGCTAAAACAGCATATCCATTCTTAATTAAAAAGTTGTTTCCGTATCCATCTTTTACTTCTTTTACTTCGCCTTTTTTCCCTTGACCTTTTAAATCACGAATAAATATTACTTTCATTGTTTCACCTTCCATTCAATACTTGAATTAATTCTTCTTTTACTTCAACAATTGTTTTATTTTTAATACTAGTAGCAGCATCTGTCGTATGACCTCCACCACCTAATTGTTCCATATATACTTCTACGTCAATTTTTCCAATAGAACGTGCACTTATATACACTGTCTCTTTATCAAGACGTCCAATTACAAAAGATGCTTCAACATTATCAAACTTTAATAATTCTTCAGCAATGACTGCTAAATCTTTTCTCTCATAATGTTGTTCATCTAAAATACACATTGCCATATGCTGATTAACCATAAAACTTTTTTTAACAAAATGTTGTCTTTTTAAATAACTATTTCTATCTTCTTTTAATAATTCTTGTTTTAATACATGATCTGCACCTATTTTTGTTAAGAATGCTGCAGCCTCATATGTTTTATCTGTAGTTTTCACATTAAATTGATTGGTATCAATTTCAATTCCAGCCAACATAATAGTTGCAATCACAGGATTTACTGTCTTATTTAAATATTTTAAATAATCAACCATTATTTCATTAACACTCGATAAACCAGGTGCGATATACTCAAATAGCGTAGGATATTGTGTTGCTATATTTTTCACATGATGATCAATTACAACAATATGTTCAAACTGATTTACTACTTCTGGAAATTCTAACATTTCTTTTTTATAAACATCTAATATAACTAATAAACTATTATTACTTTTATATTCTAAATAGTTTTTTTCATTTAAAAAAGCAATATCAATTTTCGCATATTCTAAACTTTCTAGTGCATGAGAAATCGCCATATTATCTTTTAAATTTTCCAAAAAAACATACGAATTTTTATCAAAACTTCTAACAATTTCATAAAGTGCTAAAGATGATCCAAAGGCATCCATGTCAATATCATGATGGGCCATAATCATTACATTATCACTTTCACGAATTAATGAAGTTAATTTTTTGAACATTGTTTCCATGGAATCACCTATACAACATTATACTATATTTTTTCAAATATGTCTTCAACATATCTTATAACAAAAACAAAAAAATGAAAATGCAATTTTGCAAATTCATTTTATTTTTCACTATCTTTCATCTTGTTTGCTAAATCTTTTATTTTTTTAAAGCGATGATGAAGGCCTGACTTAGTAATTTTATTACCTGTCTCCATACTAATAATTTCACTTAATTCTAATAAAGATACTTCTGGATACTTTAATCGATAATTGGCTACTTCTTGTACTTTGTCGTCTAATAATTCAAACACATCATGTTCTTTTAGATACTGAATATCTTTGATTTGTTGGTTTGCCGTTTCCATCAATTTTTCAACATTCGCCTGTTCGCAATTATTTAAACGATTGGTTCTATTTTTTTCCTCACGATAAATACGAATATCTTCGTAATACATCGTTGCTTTATCAGCACCAATAATTCTTAAAAAATCACCAATTTTCTCAGCTTCTTTCATATATACCATATATTTATTATCTCTTTTTAAAAGTTTGGCATTTAAACGAAATCCATTTAATAAATTTAAAATAAACTCCGCATATTCATAATCACTAAATACAAATTCTAAATGATAACGAGATGTTTTAGGATCATTCATACTTCCACATGATAAAAATACACCTCTTAAATAAGAACGCCTTAATTCAAAATCATCATAGATATATGAATGTGGAATCATTCTCATCTTACCATTTTCTATAATTGATAAATCTTCTAATATTTCATTTTCTTTGTATTTTACTTCTAAGATATATTGTAAATTTTTATTGAAATTATAACCACGACGTACAATAATCTTACTTGTTACATCATAGTTTTTTTGAATTAGTTGGAAAATACGACGAGAAACATTTTCATTTTCAGTCGTCACTTGAAAATATTGATCATGAATGGTAGCAAGATTTCTAACTAGAGCAGATAATTCTGATATTTCATCTGTTTTGGTTGTTTTTAAATTGCTTACTTCTTCTTTGATAGTTCCTGTAAATGACATTATAATAAGTTAGAGAAGATATGGAATGCTAATTTCATTGAATTATGTCGTAACACTCCATCTTCGATAATTACAAAATCATCTTCAATAATTTTTACATTTAATTTTCTCAAAGCAGCAATATCAACTTTTACAGGGTCTTTTTGTTCTAAATCAGCATATTTATCTCTTAAAACTTTATCAATTTTTCCTTCATTTACAATTACTTTATCTACTTTATGTTTACCTAAATAGCGATTTAATACTTCTACATGATCTGCAACGGTAAAATTATCTGTTTCTCCTGGTTGCGTCATCATATTACATACATACATGACTTGAGCATGACTTTTATCTATCGCATGAATAACGTCTTTACAAATTAAATTTGGAATAATACTTGTATATAGACTCCCCATAGATAACAAGATTAAATCAGCTTCTTTAATAGAGCGAACAACTTCTGAACTAACAATTGGTTCTTCTTTATAATATACTTTTTTAATTACACCGTGTGTTTCTGTAATATTATGTTCTCCTTCGATGACTCTTCCATCTTCCATCTTTGCCATTAATACGACATTGTCTTCTGTTAATGGCAACACACGTCCTTTTAAATTTAATATTTTAGCTAATGCCTCAATTCCTTCTGATAAGTTTCCGTTAATATTAGACATAGCAGTTAATAATAAATTTCCAACGGTATGTCCATCTAAATCACTCGTTGTGTGAAAACGATAGTTAAATAATTTTTCAACAAGAGGCTCAACCTCAGAAAGAGCCACTAAGACACGTCTCATGTCACCAACTGCAATGGTATTAAATTCTTGGCGTAAGCGTCCTGTACTTTTTCCATCATCACATACAGACACAATGGCTGTAATATCTACTGGAAATTGTTTTAAACCACGAAGTAGAGTAGACATTCCTGTTCCTCCACCTAGTACAACAATCTTCTTTTTCATACTATCACCACTATTATTATACTATAATTTTTCTTATTTTGATAATCAAAGAAAAAAAGAAAAAGAATTTTATAACTCTTTTTCTGCTGTAGTTGCTGCTGTGGCACCATCACCAACTGCAGTTGTTAATTGATATACTTCTTTTTTTATACAATCACCGCAAGCATAAATTCCATCTATATTAGTATGCATTGCTTGATCTGTTACAATAAAACCATGATCAAGCTGTACATCAAGTTGATTTAAAAAAGAAGTATTAGGTGTTGAACCAATATAAACAAATAAACCATCTAATTGTAGTGTAGATTTTGTTCCATCTTGTAGAATCTCAACTCCTGTTAATTGATTTTCATCTCCCAATATTCCTACCACATGTGTTTGATATAAAAATTGAACTTGAGAACATTGTTTTAACTTTTCATAAAGTAAATGACTACCTTTAAATTGCTCACTACGATTAATCATAATGATTTTCTTACAAATTTTTGTTAGGTAAAGAGCTTCTTCTAAGGCACTATTACCACTTCCTATTACAGCTACCGTCTTATCTTTAAAAAAGGCACCATCACATAAAGCACAATAGCTAATACCGTGACCTATATATTTTTCTTCACCTGGCAATTCCAATTTTCTTGGCATTCTTCCAGAAGCAATAATTAAACGTTTACATAAATATTCATTTTGTTTTGTCTGAATCATTATTTTTTCATCTTTTTTCACAGCAACAACATCTTCAAACACCATAGGAATATTCAAATTTTGTACTTGTTGATATACATTCATAGCTAAACTAGGACCATCTATTGTCAAGAATCCTGGATAATTCTCAACCTCAGCAGTACGATTAATTTGACCTCCTGGCATTTCTTTTTCTAAAATCAACACATCATGACCAGCTCTTTTTAAATAAATTGCCGCTGTCATTCCACTAATACCTCCGCCAATTACAATAAATGGATATTGATTATTTTTCATATGTTTCCTCCCAGTAATTATTTTTCCACTTTTTTAAACTTAGTACACATAATATAATACCAGCAATTACAAACATAAGTGATACAATTTGAGCAATTTTGAAACTTCCTAACATTAAGCTATCTGTTCTAAGACTTTCTACAAAAAAGCGTTCTATTCCATACCAAACTAGGTAAAAACTAGTCAGTGTTCCCAATTTTAACTTTTTATTTTTATGTAAAAGCATTAAAATTATAAAACCTAGGAAACACCAAATTGATTCATATAAAAAGGTCGGTTGATGATATGCTCCATTAATATACATCCCATCTATAATAAATTGTGGAAGATGAAGACTTTCTAAAAAGGATAATGTCGTAACCGGACCATAAGCCTCGCTATTCATAAAATTTCCCCATCGTCCAATGGTCTGACCTAAGATTAAACTAATCACAATCATATCACAGAAAAATAGGGGAGAATAGTGATTTTTCTTTGTAAAATATAACAAATAAAGAAGTCCTGCAATAATACCTCCATGTATAGCAAGACCACCTTCCCATACTTTCAAAATATCTAGCGGTTCACTCAAGTAATAATCTAAATGAAATAACACAAAATATAATCTAGCCCCAATAAAAGCGATTGGTAATAGTATGAAAAAGAAGTCAATCATCTTATCTTCGGATATACCATGGCGTTTTGCTTCTTGTAAAACAAGATAACCTCCTAATATCAATCCTATGGCAATAAATACTGAATACCAATGAATTTGAATATTACCGATTTGTATTAAAATAGGATTCATTGTCTTTTTCTCCTAAATAATGGAGTTAGAACAATACTATCCATTAACATATTTAAAATAGAAATAATAATTGCAATTAAAAATGCCATCCAAATTCCGTGAATTTGAAAATGATCTTGTAATAAAAAACTTACTATATAAAGTATAAATACATTAATAAATGGATAAAATAATCCTAAAGTAAGACCTGTAATTGGTAGAGTCAACCAAAATAAAATTGGTTTAATTGTTTTATTTAATATAAATGTAATAATTGCTGCAACAAGAGCCCACATTCCAAATAAATTAGAATCAATATGTAATGTTTTAGGAAACAACAGAGAAACAGCAATTAATATAATTGCATACCCTACCATTCCAACTAACCATTCAATAATACGATTCAAATGTATTTTTTTATCATTTGTATCTTCTATTATTACTTTCATCATTTCACATCCTTGCACTATATTATATCATAATTCTATGCAAACAGGTATCTACACTTTTTTGCTTCTCTATGACATTTTTAGACACAAATAGAGTATATGTTTAGTTATACTCTATTGTTTTTCCTTTATTCACTTTGTAATTCATATAAAATATCTCTTAATTCCATTGCTCGTTCAAAATCCAAATTCTTAGCAGCACGATTCATTTCTGATTCGATATCCATCATTAGTTTTTTCTTCTCCTGTTTACTCATCTTCTCTGGCTTTTTCTCTTCAATTTCTTGATTATTAGAAATAACTTCATGGATTTCTTTTATAATTGTCTTTGGAACAATACCGTGTTCTTCGTTATACTTCATTTGAATTTCACGACGTCTTTTTGTCTCATTAATTGCAACTTTCATCGAATCACTTATCGTATCAGCATACATGATAACATGTCCCTCACTGTTACGAGCAGCACGTCCGATGGTTTGAATTAAACTTCTATCACTACGTAAGAAACCTTGTTTATCAGCATCTAAAATAGCTATCAAACTCACTTCTGGAATATCAATTCCCTCACGTAATAAGTTAATTCCTACTACCACATCATATTTACCTAATCTTAAATCTCTAATAATACGCATACGTTCTAACGTTTTTATTTCACTGTGTAGATATGCGACTTTAATGTCAGCATTTTTTAAATATGTAGTTAGTTCTTCTGCCATACGAATTGTCAAAGTTGTTACTAAAGTTCTTTCATTTTTATCAATACGCTTATGAATCTCATTTAATAAATCATCAATCTGGTCTTTTGTAGGCTTCACTTCAATCGTTGGATCTAATAATCCTGTTGGACGAATAATCTGTTCTACAATATGACTACCAGCTAACTCTTTCTCATAATCTCCTGGTGTTGCTGAAACATAAATTGCCTGATGAACCTTTCCTTCAAACTCCTCAAAACGAAGAGGTCTATTATCTAAAGCACTTGGCAAACGAAAGCCATAATTAACAAGTACTTCTTTTCTCGCTCTATCGCCATTATACATTCCTCTTACTTGTGGTAACGTAACATGTGACTCATCAACTACTAAAAGGAAATCATCGCCAAAAAAATCAATTAATGTTGTAGGCATCGCTCCTGGTGGTTTCAGTGCTAAAGGTCTAGAGTAATTTTCTACACCACGGCAAAAACCTGTTTCCAAAAGCATTTCCATATCATAATTCGTTCTTTCCATCAATCTTTGATATTCAATTAATTTGTTTTCTTTTTTAAACTTTTCTAATTGTTGTTCTAACTCTTCTTTAATATTTTTTACAGCAATTTTCAATTTTTCTTCACTGGTTACAAAGTGACTTGCCGGAAAAATACTAATCATCTTCTTCGAACTTAAAACCGCACCAGTTACAGTATCAAATTCTGCAATTCTTTCTACTTCATCACCAAAGAACTCAATACGAATTCCTTTTCCATGTTGGTTAATTGGTACTAATTCTAATGTATCTCCACGAACACGAAAGGCTCCACGCTTTAAATCCATTTGATTGCGTTCATATAACATTTCAATCAATTTTTCTATCACTTCATCACGGTCAATTGTCTCGCCAACATCAATCGTTAACATTTTCTTACGATATTCTTCAATATCTCCAATTCCATAAATACATGAAACACTCGCTACTACAATTACATCCTTATATTTCAGTAGGGCAGAGGTAGCAGAGTGACGTAGTTCGTCGATTTCATCATTGATAGCAGCGTCTTTTTCAATGTATGTATCTGTTTTCGCCACATATGCTTCTGGCTGATAATAATCATAATATGAGACAAAATATTCTACATGGTTATTTGGAAACAATTCTTTTAATTCCCCATATAATTGTCCTGCCAACGTTTTGTTATGAGCTAAAACAAGCGTAGGTTTATTAACTTCTTTAATTACATTAGCAATCGTAAAAGTTTTTCCAGTTCCTGTTGCCCCCAATAATACTTGGGCTTTCTTCCCATTTTTAACTCCATCTACTAATTGTTTTATTGCCTGTGGTTGATCACCACTAGGCTTATATTTAGAAACTAACTCAAACATTTTTTCACCCCACTTAGCTCTTTTATTCTAACATTTATTTCATAAGAAAACAAGGAAACTATACCAGCTTTACAATGCTCATTTCTAAATATTTTGGCAATTTAAATTACACTAAAAAAGATACCAATATGGTATCAATTATATTTTATATTATTTATTATTACTTTTATAGTTTCTTCTATGCTTTTTGTTAATATAGTACATGACTGTTCTAACATTAACGTAACACCAAATTCTTGCTCTCCTTCAACATAATATTTAACAGGATTCGATTCATATCCAATAATATTCAATTTATTATAGTAAGCAAAGCCTTGCAAAATAGATGAATCTAAATCTGGTTCGTTTTCATCATAGCATGTTAAATAAATTTTACAATTTTTTAAGTTTTTTAAATCTGTATCAACTGAATATCCTGATAAATATCTGGTGCTAATCCAATAAGTGATTTTGTTTTTATCTAATATTTTAGTTATCTTATTAACTATTATTTTATTCCATTCATATTTCAATCCTGAAAAATCTATAAAAATATCAAATTTCTTATCATTATCAGAATATTCATATATTTTTTCATTTATATTATCTAATATTTCTGTGACAAATTTAGAAAACATTTTTATATTAAAATTCAATTCATTTTCATATGTTAATTTGCTATTATTTATATATTCATATTTAAATATATTAGCAACTTGATCTATAATAGGTGATAATTTATATTCAATATTACTTGATAATTTATTTTTATAAAAATCAGTATTAAAAATATATAATGGCACTTTTTTTTGCAAGACAGTATCCAATTTCAAATCCAACTCCAGCATCATAAGACGTTCCATCAAGTCTAGTTATAAAAACATCAGTATTATTTAAAGATTTTATATCGGCTTCAAAAATATTTTTAGCAACATTTCCAACTCTACTAACTTTCATATTACTATCTTTAAATGGTAAATATATGTTGTCATCACTGAATTTTTTACTATTAAAAACGCTATTATACATGACTACTGATACTCTTCTATCAAAAAAACTATACAGTTTTGTAGCTAAATATATATTATTTTTCTTCATATTCTTTAACTCTTGTATTTACACCATCAATTATTTTATATTCTCTGTGTTTATTTTTATTTATTTTCTTTAAAAGCTCACTTTCTAAATCCACATTTAAAATCTCAGATAATCCTAATAAATAAATCACAACATCAGCTATTTCTTCCCCAATATCATCTTTTTTCTTACGCCACGCTTCATATGCCTCAGCTACTTCTCCATATGTTAAACAAAATTCTTTATTAATATCTGTAACATTAAATCCTTTATCTAACTTATTTTGATAAACATCTTTTTGTATTTGTTTCAAATCTATCATTTTTTTCTTCCTCCAATACTCCTTTTACTATTTTTCTTATTTCAAATATTCTTTTTTCCATAAATTCAGGATGATCCTTAAACCACTTTATATTAAGTGGAGACGGATGAGGTAATACAATGGCTAATTTCCCATTAAGATAATTATTCTTGAAAATTAGATCATTATAATTTTCATTTGGAAAAAACATTTTTGCTGATTTTGCACCAATTAATATATAAATTTTATTATTTATATATTCTAGTTCTCTTTTTATCCATGTTTCAAAACAAATCTTTGGTGGCATTCTATCATTACCATTTTTATCTTTTCCAGGGTAACAATGTGCTAGCGATGCAATATAAAAATTATCTGGATTATAAAATACATCATCTTCAATCTTATACCATTCATATTTTAATTTATTTCCGGTTTGATCTGTAAAAGGCTTTAATGTTTCATGAACAGTTGCGGATGGTGCTTGACTAATTTGAACTATTTTGGAATTAACATTTCCTAAAAAAATAGGATGAGGTTGAAATCCAAATTTTTCTTTACAAATATCACACTTCTTTAAATTTTCTAATAAACTATTAAAATCTTCTTTCATTCTTTTTTCTAAACTCCTCCATTTTTTCAATTACTTCAACAAATATATTTTCAATTGGTTGCATACCATTAATATAAATTAAATTATTTTCATCAAGAATAGAAAAGTATGCACTTCTCACTTTTTCCAAGTGCTCAGGTGTTGATTTTATATTAAATTTAGAGTCCACATTTCTATTAACAGATTCATCTGCTGTTATATCTATAAAAAATACTATATCAGCTTTTGGAAACACTGAATTAATATTAGTTACCCAATTTTTATCAACTCCTTCCGCCATTCGATAAGCAAGAGCAGACGGAACATATCTATCAAATAACATTATTTTATTTTTTAAATCCTCGTGCTTCATATTTCTCATTCTTATATATCTATCTGTTGCAAATAAATATGCTTTCAAAATAGGATCTAACGTTCCTTCTTTGGCCATTTTTTTTTAATTCCTTTCCAATGTTTGTTTCAAATTCTTTTGATATTTCAGCATCTATCTCTAAATTTAAATAATAATCTTTGATCATTTCCACCAATGTAGTTTTTCCACAATTATCTAAGCCTTCAAAAATTACTAGCACACTAAATCACCTCACAAATGTTATAACATTAAAAATTAACGATTTAGCAAAAAATATTTATTAATAAAACACACTCTCTTGACCTTTATTAATTTTTATATCAACTCTTTATTTTTAGACTACTCCGACACATTAATATACCAATTGACTCATTTATCATTCCTAGTTTGCTTCGCTATCTCTACACAGCAAATTTACTTTTTCTATATGTATATATGTATTATTTTTTCTGTTGAAAACGAATAAAAATGCTTTTTGATCATAAATTTTTTTCTTATATATGATTTTATTTTGTTTTAATTAGTCTTATAAATACGAAAATATAAGATTAAATAACACTAAATAAAAGTTTTTTTGGAGTGTTTCTATAATATGAGACAAAATATTCTACATGATTATTAGGAAACAATTCTTTTAATTCTCCATATAATTGTCCTGCCAACGTTTTGTTATGAGTTAAAACAAGCGTAGGTTTATTAACTTCTTTAATTACATTAGCAATCGTAAAAGTTTTTCCAGTTCCTGTTGCCCCCAACAAAACTTGATGTTTAACATTATTTTTAATACCATCAGCTAGTTTTTGAATAGCTTCCGGTTGATCTCCACTTGGTTTATATTTCGATACTAATTCAAACAATGCTTCCACCTTCTTCCGTTTAAATACAGATTTATTTTATCACATCATAAGTAGAAGGAAAATATCAAATTTTGTATTTTCTATTGTTTCAATTCATAATCTCTGTTATTATGGAAAGGCAAAGGAGCAAAAGATATGAATTTAACAGAAAAAGAATTTGAACATCTAACATATATTTCAGCTGGTACATTTGGTGCTGTTTCACATAATGAAACAACTGCCTTTAAAAAATATCATGCTCTAGTAAAAAGTCATTCTGATTTTGGATATCAGTTAATTGAAAATCCATGCCTTAAACCACATCCAATGAAATTTCAACTCATGAATTATTATAGTAAAAAATTACAATATACAGATTTAAATTATGAACTTTTATATATTGACAAACAGTTTTGTGGAATATGTTATCCATACTATGATGGAAAAATTCTATACCACTTACAACAACTACCTTTTTTAGAAAAAGAAAATATTGTGAGGCAGTTATTACGAAATGCTGAAGAATTATCTAAACATCATATTTATCCACTAGATTATAAATTAGATAATATTATTTATACCAAGCAAGGACAAGTAAAAATTATTGATTTAGATGATCCACTAACGAAATATAAATTAATCAAACATCCACATTTATTCAATAAAAGTATGATAACACTAAAAAATACAATGATTCATTTTTTAAATGTAAATCAAAATCACTCTGATTATTTCTTATCTCAGCATTTAACTCATACACAACAGATTAATTCTTTAAATGAAAATATTACTTATCAGAAGTTATACAACTACTTAGATATACATCGTTCTAACAATTCTTTTCTTATCATAAATCCAATGAATTTTTCCTTTCAAAATTTAGATTTGATAAAGTCAATCATTGCTCAATACCAAGCCAAAATCATTGTTTTAGATTGTAATTCTTCTGAATTGTTAAAACATTTTATAACTTCACTTATACAAGTAGGAATTGATGTTTATGACGTCATATCGGAAGAATCTATGGCAATAGACGATTTTATGAACAATTATAATACTTCTGAATATTTCATGTTTGATAAACAAAATATTTTAAAACAAAAAACAAAAAGCAGGTAATTAATACCTGCTTTAAAATTTTTCTAAACAATTTCCTGCTTCTGACTTTCCAAAAATCAGTGCTAAAACAAAATCTATTAAATCTGGCAACATAATCAATATTGCAAGCAATACTAATCTTTTTGCAAATGTTACTCCTGATTTTTTTATCATTTCTTCTTGATTTGCAACAACTGCTTTTATAAAATCCATAACGCCTAAAATTACGACAGCAGCAACACAAACACCTCTAATCCAATGATATATATCTGCTAATAAATCTAATAAGTTATCTCCAAATAATTTACAACCTACAGCATCGGGATTTAATTCTGTCATTAATGGTTTTTCATGATATTCTTTTATATTACCTGACTTACCTTGTAATACTTTTTCAGTATAACTTAATATATCACGATAAGTTGATGTTTGATAGTGCACTGTATCAGTAAATTGAAAATCAATATTTGAATATGTATCTACAATTTGATTTGGAAAGTTTTGTGCTACGATAGAATTGAAATGTTCCACAGCACTATTGGATATGCTTGGATGATTTTGCACTGGATTTACTGTCATATAATAGAAATCTGTATCAGGATATTCCTGTTCTAATTTTTTATAAAGAGAAATATAGTTATATACATTTGCCTCTCCTGTTGGTCCTATATCATTTATTCCAAAATTGAATACAACAGCTCCCTTAGGATGTGTATTTAAATGATTTCTTAATGTATCAACAGCTTCAGAAGCAAACCAACTATACCCCATACTTTCTTTAGCTATAAAAACATATTTAGAGGAATTCGTTGCACTATATCTTAATCCGACTGTTCTAGAGTCACCTACAAAACAAATGGTGTCATAATCCTTTCCTGAAACTTGGAATGGAGTAAATAAGAACAGTACTAGAATGATTCCCATTACAATAAACCTTTTCATTCTATCACCACTTTTAATTATAACATATCCTAAAATAAGAGACTAGCTATTTATTATTTAAATATAGGATATCAATATCTACAAGATGATCAACACCGTCTACTTGACCATCTTCACACATTTGCCACATTTTATAAGAACCTTGATACGTAGTTTGATCTGTATAATGGGCTAACCATATATTATCTTCTAAAGGCATCCACATGTTTTCTAAATAAGTTTTACTACTGTAAATCATTCCCTGATATCCTGCTTTTTCTACTTCATCGACAAATGCTTCTGCCATGCTTGTTAATCCAAAAAAACTAAGATGATAATCATTATAATATTTCCAATTCTCCCAGTCAAATGCAATTGGTAATTGAATATCATATTTTTTTATTTGTTTTATTACCCACTTAGCATCTTGTTTCGCATCCTCTACTGATGCAGCATATGAATAAAAATAAATTCCAGCATCAATGCCATGACGATTTGCTTGCTTTATATTTGACTTAAATTTCGTATCAACAAAATAATCTGTATCAATTCCTTTCGTTCCTCCTACTCGAATCATTACAAACTCAACACCTGCTTTTTTTAACTTTTTAAAATCTACATCTCCTTGAAAACTTGATAAATCAATTCCAATTCTTGTATTTTTATTTTTATACTTTTTTACAACATCGTTAAAATTTGTATAAACTGGTTCAACTGGTTCACTCGGTTGTTCTTCTTGTTTATCCGTAACTGGAGTTGGATCTTGAACAATAAGAGTAAATGGTTGTTCTTCTTGATTACCGTTTTTATCAACTGCTTTAAATACTAATTCATAATTACCAGCAGTATTCATATCATAAGTACCTTCAATGGTACATTTTGGATTATTATCATAATTATCTCCACACAGTATCTTTTCAGTGAGATTGATATTAGATCCTTTTGTAACTGTGTATGTGTTTCCCAACCATATCAGAGGCTCTGTTGTATCTACAATTTCAATTTGATATTCATAAGGAACTTTAATACCATCATCATTGAGAAAATGGAAAGAAACTGTCTTTGTTCCCAATTTAGTCGTATCTATTTTATAATCATCAATAATCGTTCCATTAATACTTTGAATCATATCCGATACTTTTACAGAAGAAGCAAATTCAACATTTAAATTTGATTTTAAAGTCACTTCTATTTTCGCTGTTTTAATACGTATATATTGGTATAAACAATAACCTATAATAGAAAGTAATAAGATGAGAATTAATACCAAAACGATTTTCTTTTTATTTTGTTTCACAAAATCACCTCATTATAATATTAATTTTACTATATCATATTTTTACTCATTTACAAGAAAAAAATACAAAGTTTATACTTTGTATTATTCTCAATTCACTTTACCTACGGTTTGCGAATCAAAAAAGTTTTTTTCACAGTCTCATACGTTTCTTCACATTATAAGAAAATATTCTTATCTTTCAACTACTTCATACGATAACGGTATAAATAAGATGGTCTATGGCCTTCACCTGTTTTCATTTTATCTGTCTTTTCTACTTTATTTTTAATAATTCTACGAAAAGCCGGATCCAATAATTTTTTACCTAAAATCACTTCATACACTTGTTGTAATTCTCCTAATGTAAAATATTCTGGCATCATATTAAATACAATATCCGTATATTCTATTTTATTTTTCAAACGATCCATCCCTGTTGCGATAACAAGATCATGATCAAAAGCAATTTGTTCGTTTTTTACACGTTCAAATTGAACTTGTGTATTGGTCTTATCAAGTTGCTTCTTTTTTACCGTAAATGAGAAATGCTCCACACCATTATCTAAAGAAAATACAATTTCGTTATGACTTTCAACAGGAATTACATGAAACCAACAAGCGTTTTCTAATAATTTTCCTTCTAGACGATTTTTATCAACAAGTGCCATATAAGTAGTAGAAATCACTCGCATTCTAGGGTCTCTATTCACATCACTAAATGTATATAATTGTTCCATATAAATATTAGAAATACCCGTTTCTTGGTTTAAAACACGTTTCCCACATTCCTCTAAAGTTTCATCCATTTTTACAAAGCCACCTGGTAAACACCATTTATTTTTATATGGAAAATCTTTTCTTTTTACTAGTAATACACTAAAATTTTTTTCTGAAAGTTTTCGATAATTTCCTTGTTCTTGACTTGATACACTAAATATTAAAATATCGGTCGTCATAGAAAGTCGTTCAAAGTCATTTGGATTGTAATGCGCTAAAAATTCTTCTTCCGTTTGATACATAACTCCACCTCTTTTTTATATTTTGATTATAACATAATTTGACAAAATATACAGTATAGGTTTAGTTTTATTCATACAAATGATTCTGTTTTATATATTCCAAAATTGGAGGAAATGTCTCTACAACCTCCAGGTTTTCTTTGATTTTCTTTCTAATCATAGTAGAACTGATCATTGATATTGGAACATCGATGAAATGAATATGTTTCCATTCCTCTTCTGTCAAATGAATGTCTGTTTCTTTTTTTATTTTTCTATCAATACAGAGAAATTGATAATTTTTCAACAAATATTTGTATTCTTTCCATGTTTTTGTTTCTAATAAATTATCTAAGCCTAATATAAAATAAATATCAGCTTCTGGATAAATACTTTGAAAATAATCTAGAGTTTGATATGTATATACACACTTATTTTTTAATTCATAATCGGAAACAGATATATTTGGTTCTTGGATGGCAAAGTAACTGATCATATTCATACGATGAACATCATCAATTAATCCCTCTTTTTGATAATGAATTCCAGTTGGAACAAAAATGATTTGATCTACAATTTTATTTTTTAAAAGATATTTTGCAATCGCATAATGAGCTCGATGAGGAGGATTAAAAGATCCACCAAAAATACCTATTTTCATACTATTTCTGTCCCTTTCATAACCTCTCGATTCTCATGTAGATTGACTATTATTTGTGTTAAAAAAGGTCCAAAATTAATCTCATGATACCATTTCTTCTTTTTGATTTTATTTGGTACATAAGATAAATTCGTTGAGAATAATTCTTCAAAGATTCCTTCTTGATAATATTTTTCAAATTCCATTGTTCCTTCAGTAAATAGAGAAAACGTAGCACACATATAAATCCCTTTTGCCCCTCTATTTTTTAACTCTTTTGTTACTTCTAACATCGAAGTACCACTGGCAATCATATCATCTACAATCAAAATATTCTTATCTTTTACTTCTGGTCCCATATAAACATGTTCTACAATTGGATTCTTTCCATTTACAATTTTGCTTAAATCTCTTCTCTTATAAAACACACCGACATCGCTATTTAACATTTCCGCATAATATCGTGCTCTTTCCATTGCTCCCATATCTGGACTCACTACTAAAACATCCTCTAATTGCTCCTTTTTTAATGTTTCAATTACTTCTGTTGTCGGATAGATATTTTCAAATGGAAGATTTGGAATCGCATTCGATACATTAGGATCATGACAATCAAATGTGACAATATGATTCACTCCAATACGCTCTAATTCCTGTAATGCAATGGCACAATCCAATGACTCTCTTCCTTTTCTCTTATGCTGTCTTGAAGCATATAATAAGGGCATTACAACTGTAATTCGATTCGCATAGCCACCAATTGCCGAAACAACTCTTTTAATGTCTTGAAAATGTTCATCTGGACTCATAAATTGCTTCATACCGTGCATATCATAAGAACAATGATAATTACCTACATCTGTTAGGATATAAATATCTTGGTTTCTAACTTCATTTTCAATTACAACTTTTCCTTCTCCATTTGAAAAACGACTATTTTTACACTGTAATTGATAATTCCCATCTAATTCCTTTAATACTTGATTTCCTAACTCTTTCATATTGTCCATGACAATTAATTTTAGTGTATTCATATTAAGACTCCTCAATTTCTCTTTGACAAGTTGGAATATGAAACTTATGTTGGTTATTCTGATGCAATTTTTTAATTTTCTCTCCCACTACATCTGAAACACTATTTTTATTTTCAATATAACTTGCGATATCACGATAAGTTACACCCAACTTCTCTTCATCACTTTGATTTGACAATCCATCATTTGGCGTTTTATAAAGTACTTTCGCTGGTACTTTTAAATACTCTCCAATAGCAATCACTTCTTCTACTGTATAATTTGCTAGTAAAGAAATATCATGAACATTGTCTCCACCTTTCGTGAAATATCCTACATATAATTCACAAAGATTTGATGTACCTGCTACTAAATAAGTTCCTCCTTTGATTTCTGATAGAAAGGCAGCCATATAATATAGAGCACTCATACGTAGTCTTGGTTTCAAGTTAATATCACTATTCTTTGTTGTTATTTCATCAATTGTTTGAATTTTACCTACTTCTTTTCTAATATCATCAAAAGCGGGTGTCAGGTCAATCTGGTATAGTGGAAAATGATAATAATCACTTACTAGTTTCGCATCTTGATAATCTTCTTGATGAGAATGACATGGAAGTGCAAAACCAACAACATTTTCACTTCCTAGTGCTTTCGTAAATAAAGCGGCAACAACACCACTATCTTTTCCACCACTGATTCCAATAACAACTCCTTTTAAATGATTCTTTTGATAATAATCTCTGATAAAATTTACAATATGATTTACTTCTTTTTCTACTTCAAATTTCATTTTCTCATCCTTCTCATTTTTTCTTTCGTATATTGAAATGCCAATAAAGAATTAGAACCATTGATATATCCCATTTGAATCAATTCCTCAATTTCTTCTTTTTTAAATTTCATATATTGAATATATTCATCTGGATCTAACTGTTGTTCACTTACTTTTTGACAATTACGTGCTAAAAAAGCATGATTATAAGCACTCGATATTCCTTCATCTTGATAAAAAGATATTAATGGAATTAATTGTTCCGGTTGATATCCAATTTCTTCTTGTAACTCTCTAATAACAGCCTCTTCCGGTGTCTCATTTTCTTCGATATAACCAGCCGGAAATCCCACTCCAACTCCATTTTTAATACAAACACGTGGTTCTATCACCGTAATGATCTCTTGTTCTTTTGTTACTGGTATCACAATAATTGCCGACCCATCTTTATGATTCTTCTTTATCTTTTCACGAATCAAAGTAATATTTCCATTTAAATGATAGCGAGCAGTTTCAATGGATAAGAAAGAAGGGTTCTTTTCTATTTTTTCTTTCTTAATAATTTGGTACTGATTAAGAATTTTTAAAAGTTCTATTTTCTTTTCTTTTCGCATAAACTTTTCCTCTTTCTTCTTGCGAATAATAAGCAAGTAATTCTTCTTTTAAAGCATATAACTCTTCACTTAAATCGACATAATATTGATGTGGCATTTCTTCTCTTTTGATTTCTGGATACAAACGATTCATTTCTATTTCACAATGATTACGTAAGTTTTCAATACTCATTTGTGGTCCTACAAATACTCCATTTTGAAATACAAGTTCTTGTAATTCTCTGATTTCATAATTACGAATTGTCTTCTTATTATGTCTATTTTCAGAATCAATTAATGTATACTCATCCATTGGTAATTTCTCATGATGAACAGTAATCACATCTCCTAATGCATATCCTGTTTCTTTATCATAAAAACGATATACTTTTTTATATCCTGGATTAGTTGTTTTGATTTTGTCATTACTAATTTTAATTTTTGGAATAATTTTATGATTCTCTTCTAAGCCAGCCAATTTATAGACACAGCCAATACGAATATTTGGTGCAGTAATATTATCACCGGCTCCAATAGAATCAAAACATGCTCCTTGCTCTTTTAAACTATTTATTGTTTTGTCAGTTAAGCCATTGGAAATACAGATTGTCGCATCTTGCATTCCTGCTTCATCTAACATCTTTCTAGCCATTTTTGTCTCATAAGCAAGATCACCACTATCAATACGAATTCCTTTCAAACGATACCCATTCGGAATTAAATAATCTTTCGCTACACGAATCGCATTCGGTACTCCTGATTTCAAAGTATTGTATGTATCAACTAAGAATACACAATTTTCTGGATACATTTTCGCATAAGCAAGAAATGCTTCATATTCATCCTCATAATCAGTAATAAAACTGTGAGCCATAGTCCCCATAACTGGAATTTGATATTTCTTTCCAGCATACACATTCGAAGTTCCAGAACATCCTGCAATATAAGCATATTTACTTGCCATAATAGCTGCATCTGGACCATCTGCACGTCGTGCACCAAACTCCATGATTGGAAGCTCTAAAGCACTTTCTTTTAACTTTCTGGCACAAGTAGTAAACTTAATTCCTGCATTTAAATAAGAAAGTAGAGCAGTTTCTATAATTTGAGCTTCAATTGTCTTAGCTCTTACTGTTACAATCGGTTCATTTGGAAAAACTGGTGTTCCAGTTGGAACCATATAAATATCTCCTGTAAATTTTAAATCTTTCAAATAAGATAAAAATTCTTCTGTAAATAAATTCGTACTTCTCAAATATTCTATATCTTCTTCTGTGAAATGAAAATTTTTAATATATTCTACTATTTCTTCATTTCCTCCCATTAAAGCATAACCACCTTGATTGGGAATACTGCGGAAAAAACTATCAAAATATACAAATTCATCTTTCTTTCCATCTTGGAAATATGTTTGAGACATCGTTAGCTCATATAAGTCTGTCATCATGGTTTTTTGATTCATAATATCATCCTCTTTCTTTTTAATAATTTATTAATATCACTTTCTAAAATTTTTTACTAACTGAATCCCTTTTTGTTCCATTAGTAGATAAGCCGCATCAATGTATACTTGACGATGTTCTTCATCATAAGTCGCTGTCGCGTCCTGATGAACTATAATATCTACGTTACGATTTTGTTGATCTAAATAATTAGACAATGCAATCGCTCCATTTGCAATACAGATATCAGTACAACATCCGACAATTGATATTTCTTTTAAATGATTTGTCTTTTCCATTAATTTTCTAAAATCTGGTGCTTCCATAAAACTAGTGGAATTCTTTTCGATTGAAATTCCCTGTTTCACATATGGTAATAAGTCATCCACCAATTCTGCTTCCTCTGTTCCTTTGATACAATGAGGAGGGAAATTTTTAAATTCACTAGATTCTTTCTCATGCGTATCTTTAATAAATACGACTGCGCTTTTCTTATTCAAATATTGTTTTAATAATTCAAGTTGTCTGGGAATAATCTTTTGAATGTTAGAATCTGCTAGTGCACCTTCTTTCACAAAACCATTGACCATATCAACAATAATTAATAATGATCTTAATTCTTCCAATTGTTTTTTCATAACATCTTCCTTTCTTTTTAATATTTTGTTAAAAACAAAATATTTTATTTTAGATGCACTCCCGCATCTGTTACTAACATTATATTAATAACATATCATTTTGTCAACCTTCTTTTTAACATTTTTTTAAAAACAATTAAATTTCATAAAAAAAGAAAAGACTAGATATCTTTTCTTACTTTAAATACTACTTGATATAAATCTTCAAAATCATATTCTTCAATTCTTACTTGATATCCTTTATTTTGTAATTCTTGAGCAAAGTTCTTGGCTTCTAAACTTACTTTTTGTACATCAAATACTTTTACAGGTTCTGGTGTTTCTTCTACATTTAAACTATCATTAGAAGGTACAACAGGCTCTACTGGACTTGATGATGGAGTAGCTACAGATGTATCTGGAATTACTGTTGTCATTGCTTCTTCTGGCTCATCTGGTTCAAATAAGAATGAATTTGTCTGATCTGTAATGATTGGTTCTACTGGTGAAATTTCTGGTTCTAAAAGAGGTTCTGCATTCATCTCTTCTTTCATTGGTTCAGTCTCTTTTAAAACTGGAACTTCTCCTTGTGTTGTAGGTTGACTCATTTCTACATCAGACGTTATATTAGATAGATTTGTAAAATCATACTGTGGTTCTAAATCCTCTTGATGAATTTCAGGTTCTTTTACCTCTTCTTTTGGAGTTGAATTTAAAGATGATAATGGTAAATTACTATCTGGAATTGTCTTTAAAAATTCTTCTTCACTCATAGCTGGAATCGTTGGTTGTGAAACTTCTGGTTGAACCTCTGGTTCTACCGGCATAGTAGGAGCCACAACTGATTCTTCAGCTTGTAAAATAGCAGGAGTTGATAATACTTCTTCTGGCTCTTGACTTGCTACAGTACTTTCTGGTTCTGGCATCTGAATCATTGGTTCAGATTCTACATTAGACATTGGTTCATCCATAATATTTGATACTGTTTCTGGTGATGTTTGCACCATTACTGTATCTGATTCCATATTTTGATTAATTGCAGTTGGAATTTCAGGTTCTTGTTGTACTGGCGGTACATCTGGTTGATTTTCCACTGGAGCTGGCGTTGATACTTCTTCTTGTTGAGGTTGTGAAGATTCAACCGTTTGCATTGTATTTGGTACATCAGTAGTTGTTACATTTTCTGTAGGTTCTAAAGTTTTTTCAAATTCATTTGGATTAAAGAACTTATCAAAGTCAAATCCATTTGTTGGAGCTGGTGTAGGTTTTACTCCAAAATTCATATTAGCTTGAGCCTGATCTATATTTTCTATAAATCCACTTTGGTTATTATCTTCCTCAGCTTCTTCTAAATCAGCCAAATTAAAGAATTTTCCAGGTTTTAATAATTGTTCTGATTCATCTTTCTTTTCTTGTTCCTTTTTTTCTTCAGCTTCCATCTTTAACATTTGTTCATCTGGTTTTAATAAATCTTCTATCGTTTTTTTATCTTTTTGAGTTGGACGATTGATATCTTGTGCAGTTTCTACAATTTTATCTACATCCATAAACCCAGGATTTACTGTTACACCAGATTGCATTGGAGTTGTTAATTCAGGCGTGATAGGTTGTTGAGTCATTGGTGCGGATTGATTTGTTACTACTGTTTCTGGAACATCATTTTGAATTGTATTATTTGGAATGTTGTACTGTGCTGTTTGATTCATTGTATTATCTTCCATACTTTTCACCGTCTCTTCCTCTGGAAAATCTAAAATCTCAATATCTTCATTTAACATATCTGTTTGTTGATTCTGATTCTCTTTTTCTTTTTCCTCTAATAATTTTTGAATTTCTAAATCTGTTTGTCTTACTGTTAAACGTTCGTTAATAATACGTTTTAACATTTCCTTTTGATCTTCTTTATCTAGTTTTAATAAAGAACGAGCATGTCTTTCAGATATTTTCTCATATAATAAAGCATTTTGGACATCTTCATCTAAATTTAAAAGTCTTAATTTATTAGCAATCGTCGATTGTTTTTTACCTAATTTTAAAGCTAATTGTTCTTGTGTTAAATATCCCATATCTAATATTTTTTTATAAGATAATGCTTCTTCTATTGGAGTCAAATCTTTTCGTTGGACATTTTCTATGAGTGCTAACTCAGCACTTTGTTTATCATCAAGCTGTCTTACGATAGCAGGTATTTCTTTTAATCCTGCCATAACACTTGCTTTATATCTTCTTTCTCCGGCAATGATTTCAAATTTATCACCAATTGGACGTACTAAAATTGGTTGGATTACTCCATGGTTCTTAATAGAATCTGCCAACGCCAAAACTTCCGACTCCGAAAATTTAATTCGAGGTTGGAATCTATTTGGAAGAACATCATCAATTGGTAATTTTCTTACTTGTCCAGCTTCATTCATAACTCTCATGCCCCTTTTTATCTATTATTTATTATTCTTTTCTTTATTGTACTATAATTTTCATGCTTTTACAAGAATTATGAAAAATATTTCCCAATTATTTCCCAAACAAAAAGAAACCATATTATTGAAGTGGTTTCTTTTTCATATCAGCAAATTTTCTAGGATATTTATAATGTGTCTTTTCTATTTTTTTTATTTTTAATAAATTTCTAACACTATGTTCATTTGGTAAATCAAAAGATATCAATTCTTCTATCTTTCCATTTAATTTTCCTATGATTGAATTTAATGTATCCATTTCTAATTCTAAATGTGCTTTCATTGGAATAAAATATCCACCAACACGTACTAATGGGAGTGATATTTCTGATAATAAAGATAAATTAGCAACAGCACGGGAAGTGACAACATCATATTGTTCACGGTGATTTTTAGCAAATTCTTCCGCTCTAACATGAATTGCTTCTACTTCTTTTAATCCCAGTTCTTGAATGACATCTTGTAAAAATAGAATTCTTTTATTTAATGAATCAACTAAAGTAACTTTTAAATTTGGAAAAACAATTTTTAAAACTAATCCTGGAAAGCCAGCTCCTGTTCCAATATCACATAGAGTATGCATCTTTTCTAAGTGAATTGCTTTTTCTAAAGTGAGACTATCATAAAAATGTTTTAAATAAACATCTGATTCTTCAGTAATTCCCGTTAAATTCATATGTTGATTATATTCTACTAACATTTCATAATATTTTTTTAATTGTTTTTTTTGTTGTTCTGTTAATTCAATTCCTAATTCCTTTAATTCTAAAATAAATTCTTCTTGCGTCAATGTTTTTCCCCCTTTTTTAAATAAACCATTAAAATAGAAATATCGGCTGGATTGACACCACTAATTCTTAATGCTTGTCCAATCGAAGTAGGGCGTACTTCTTGTAATTTTTGACGTGCTTCACTGGCAATATTTTTTATTTGATTATAATCGATATCTTCTGGTATCTTTTTGGCTTCTAAACGTTCCATTTTTTCAGCCTCACGTTGTGCTTTCATAATATATCCTTCATATTTAATATGAATCTCTACTTGTTCTAAGATAGAAGAGTCATATGGAAAATCTATAAAATGTTTAATATGGGAAATTTTTATCTCTGGTCTTTTTAATAAATCATAAAGTGTAATTCCATCTTTTAATGGTGCAGTTGGTATTGTTTCTAAATAATCCCTTACTTCTTTCACTGGCGTAATTTTATGACTTTGTAATTGGTCTAAGACTTCTTTAATAGCATTTTTCTTTTGTAATAATATATCGTGTTGTGCATCTGAAATAAGACCTACTTGATATCCATATTCTCTTAATCTTAAATCTGCATTATCATGACGTAATAATAAACGATATTCTGCTCTAGAAGTCAATAATCGATATGGATCCCTTACTCCTTTTGTTACTAAATCATCAATTAATACCCCAATATAACCATCACTTCTTTTTAAAATAAGTGGTTCTTTTCCTTGAATTTTCAAAGCAGCATTAATGCCTGCCATTAATCCTTGACATGCAGCTTCTTCATATCCACTTGTTCCATTGATTTGACCTGCAGTATATAAATTTTTTATTAATTTTGTTTCTAATGTCTGCTTAATTTGTGTTGGATAAATAGAATCATATTCAATTGCATAAGCATATTTTAATATTATCGCATCTTCTAACCCAGGAATACTGTGTACCATTTGTTCTTGGATATCATGAGGCATACTTGTTGAAAATCCTTGAATATATATTTCATTCGATTCTAAACTTGTTGGCTCTAAGAACAATTGATGACGTTCTTTATCGGCAAATCGCACAATTTTATCTTCAATTGATGGACAATATCTAGGACCAACTCCTTTAATATCATCCAGTCCACCATACATACTTGATTTTGATAAATTATCTCTAATAATCTGATGCGTTTCAGCTGTTGTATATGTCAAATAACATGGTGTTTGCTTTGTTACATCATATTCTGGAGTATCATCAAAACTAAATGTATAAGGAGTCATATCTCCATCTTCTCTTTTAGTCTCTTCATAACGAATTGAATTTTTATCAACTCTTTGTGGTGTTCCCGTCTTTAAACGAATAATTTGAAATCCTAAGTTTTTTAAGCAATCACTTAAATGTTGACTTGGCTTTTCTCCATGTGGTCCTTCACGATGACGTGTATCTCCGACCAAAATATCTGCTTTTAAATAAGTACCTGTTGTTAAAATAACACATTGACCATATATTTTTTCTCCATTTTCAAGTACAATTCCTTTTACTGTCTTCTCATCAACAATTAAATCTTCAACCATTCCTTCTAAAACAGTTAAATTTTCTTGTTTAAAAAGAGTTTCTTGCATTTGTTTTGGATATGAAATATTATCAGCTTGAGCTCTCAACGCTTGTACAGCAGGACCTTTTTTATTATTTAACATTTTCATCTGAATTTGTGTTTTATCAGCATTTTTTCCCATTTCTCCACCCAAAGCATCAATTTCACGAACAACAATTCCTTTGGCACTTCCACCAATCGATGGATTACATGGCATGTCAGCTATATTATGAATATTTCCTGTCACTAATAATGTCTTCATTCCCATACGAGCAGTAGCAAGACAAGCTTCACAACCAGCATGTCCTCCACCTACAACAATACAATCATATTTCATATTCCCACGTCCTTTATAACGAAACTATTATATCCTAAACGATATTAAAAAACAATAAAGGAAAATAGAATCATCGTAAATTCTATTTTCCTAAACAAAATTGACTAAATAATTGATTAATCAATTCATCTTGATATGTCTTACCAATAATATATCCTAACTCATCCCAAGCATTTTTAATATCAATCTCTACCATATCAATTGGCATTTCTTGATGAATTCCTTCAATTGCTTGATCAATGCTTGTAATGGCATTCTTTAAAGAAGAAATACTATTCGCATTGGTTAAATAAGTTGGATCTTCTGTTTGAATTTTTTCCAATGAGAAAATCTCTTTCATTTTATCTTTCACTAACTGAATTCCTTCTTGTTTTCCTGCACTAATCCATACACAGTCTTCTTCTGGAATGTTTTCCAACTTTATTTTAGTTGGTAAATCTGTTTTATTGATAACGACAATTTTATTCTTTCCTTCTAATTTTTCCCAAATTTTTCGATCTTCGTCGGTAAATGGTTCATTATTATTTAATACAAATAAAACCAACTCAGACTGATCAATTAAGTCTAAACTTTTTTGAATTCCAATTTGTTCTACTAAATGGTCTGACTTTCTAATTCCCGCTGTATCTATTACATGAAAAGGGACTCCACAAACTAGAATTTCTCCTTCTACAATATCTCTTGTTGTTCCTTCAATATCAGTTACAATGGCCTTATTTTCCTCTAATAAGGCATTTAGTAAACTACTTTTCCCAACATTCGGTCTTCCTACAATAGAGGTTTTAATTCCTTGTTGAATCATGATTCCATTTCTACTTTCTTTTAATATATCTTCCATTTTCTTTTTAATCTTTTGTAAATTTGGAAGAATATCTTCATTGGTTAATTTTTTAATATCTTCATACTCTGGATAATCAATATTTACTTCGATGTTTGCTAAAATATTTTCTAAAATTTCTTGTCTTAGATTTTCTATCATAGAAGATACTTTCCCACTTAATTGATTCATCGCTAAAGCTCTTTTTTCATCACTTGTAGCATCTATTAAGTCTTTAATACCTTGGGCCTGAATTAAATCAATCTTTCCATTTAAAAAACGACGTTCTGTAAATTCTCCTGGTCGAGCCAAACGACATCCATTTTCTAAAACTAATTCTAATATTTTATTCGTTGTGGCAATTCCTCCATGACAATTAATTTCAACAATATCTTCACTAGTATAAGTATGTGGTGCTTTCATCACAGAAACTAAGACTTCATCAATTTCCTTTCCATGTTCTACCACTTTTCCATAATGAATCGTATGCGTCTTTACCTTTGTTAAATCTTTACCTTTAAAAATTTTATTAACAATTTGAATGGACTCAGATCCACTCAATCGCACAATTGAAATTGCTCCAACTCCAAGAGCTGTTGAAATTGCAGCTATTGTATCTTCCATATAATCACTTCTTCCTTTTTTTTGGTCCAAAACCAATATATCTTGGTAAATGTTTCAAATCTTTAATTACTTCTAAAGAAACATATTTATCAGCCATTGTTACAATCCAGCTCTCAATATATTTTGGAGGCTTTATATTTAATGGAAACATGTGTCTTAAAATAATATCTTCTTTTTTCTCATCCATATGCTCAGGAAAATATTTCCAAGCATTCTCTGCTGCTTCTTTTGCATGAGAAAATCCATGTTTTTCAAATAGTTTCTTTTTTTCTGTACAATCTTGCCACGGTGAAGTATAAAAATCATGTAATAAACCACCGATTGCAGCACTTCTATAATCAACACCCATTTTCTTGGCAATACAATAAGCGGTATATGATACTGCTAAACAGTGATCATAAACACTAATGTCACCATGATGAGGATATTCTTTTCTACGTTGAAATTCCGGGTTTTCTAAAATACTTGAAACAATTTCTAAATACTCTTCAGACATTGACTTTTTCTTCATAAAATTCCTCTCTTCATGTGCATTTTAAACTATTTTTGTTTTATCGTCAAGAAAAGAGAAGTTTTACTTCTCTTCTTCATAGTGAATTGTTACATATCTTTCTTTTCCTTCACCAGTACTAAAAGTTGTAACATTCGTAAATTTAGTTGCTAAATTATGGATCATACGACGTTGATAAGAATTCATTGGTTCAAGTTTCATATCCATTTTTGTTCTTTGAACTTCTTTCATTAATTTTTTCATCTCGTATTCAAAATTATGTTCTTGCTTTGCTCTATAATTTGATACATCTAAATGAATATGAAGTGGATAATCAATTGCATTTTGTACCGCTTGTTTCAATAATGTTTGAATAGCATTCATGGTACGTCCTTCTTTTCCAATTAAAATTGCGTTATTCTCTGAATACAATTGAATTTGAAAGTTTGTATCTTCAACACGAATTTCTGCTTGAATTGGTAAATCCATTTTTTGTGATAATTCTTGAATATAATTTTTAATATATTGAATCACATCATCTTTTTTATATACTTCCATTTGATATTTTTTAGATTTAAATAACTTTCCACTTTCAACTTCTTTTGTTTGATAATATAAATTACTTTCACTAGTATTCAATTCTTTGATTGCTAAAGGTAGTAACTCTTCTTCTGTTTTTGCTTCAAATACATATTTTTCCATCATCATGCTTTTCTCCTTTTCACCCATAAATTTTGTAAAATAGTAAATCCACTATTGATAATCCAATAAATCGCAATTCCCGTTGATAATGTTAAAGATGCAACTCCAATGAAAATAGTCATAAAATTGGTCATCATTTTCATTTGTTTTGCTTGATCTTCACTCATACTTGCTCCACTATTTAATTTAAATGAGAAATAACTTGTCGCAATTACTAAGACAATAATAATGATATATAAATAGTGACCATGTGACAATCCAGTTACTGGTGTTGTCCCTAATTGAAATTCTAAAAAGCTAGATTCAAAAATTGCTGGTAAACGATTCATTGCTTCATAAAAGGCGAAAAACAATGGAATTTGTAATAATGAAAATAAGCAACTACTCATTGGATTAATTTCATATTTTTTATAAATTCCTAACATTTCTTGATTTTTTTGAAGCATACTGTTTTGATCAGTTTTATTTTTATATTTTTTTTCTAATCTCTCTAATTCAGGTTGTGCTTTCTTTAAATTTTCTGATTGCAATGCTGCCTTTTTGGTAAATGGCATAGTTATTAAACGAATTAATAATGTTGTAATAATAATAGCTAGTCCATAGTTTTTGAAAAGTTCTCCAATCTGAATAATAACCCAAGCTAATGGTTTTACAAAAACGGTAGTCCAAATTCCTTCATAATTTCCAAAAACAATTTTCATTTCTGTACATTTTGGTAATTCTGAAATATCTACTTTATTTTTCTCATAAAGTTTAATAGTTTCTTTTTCCAATGGCTGACATAGAATATTCTTTGTTAAACTTTGACCAGTTGTTTTATTTTGTACTGCTTTCCCATCTGAATCTTTCAAAATAGTAGTACAACCAGTTAAAGAAAAAACAAGAATAAACATAATCAAAATCTTTTTTAAATTACGATAATTCTTTTTCTTCATGTTTGTTAATTCCTTTCACTAAATTTAATTGCTTCATTGCCTTCATTAAATTATCACGATTGGTTACAAAATGATTGTCGAGATAACTTTTTCGAACGATAATAATACAATTAAAGTCATTTATAAACTGCATTTGATCTAATATAGAGCGAAGTTGTCGTTTTATTTTATTTCTAGTAACCGCATTTCCTAACTTTTTTCCTACAGATAATCCAAAATGATAAACATCGTTAGTATTTCTTTCTACATAAATAAAATAATCTCTATATTTATATGAGCGATTTCTTTTGATTATACGCTCAAAATCAGTGCTTTTTTTTAGGCTATTGATTTTCTTCAAATTTTCACCATCTTTCAAAACTCACCAATTAAATCTATTTTACTTTATTTTAGGAAAAAAATAAAGGGATAAATGGGAATTCATATAAGAAAAAAAATCACAAAGTGACTCTTGTGATTTTTAATGTGCTAAAACTTTACGTCCTTTTTTTCTTCTACGAGTCATAACATTTGTTTTTACTCTTGCGAAGAATCCGTGTTTTTTCTTTCTTTTTCTATTGTTTGGTTGAAACGTAGTTCCGTGATTTCCTCTCATTTTCTACACCTCCTGGTTTTCTTTTTTCGCTTTGCTCTATCAATTATATATATAATATATTGTTTTGTCAAACAAAAAATCATTTTTTTGAAAATATTTTACGTTTCTTGTGGAAAACTTTAATGCTTTTATTCTATCCACATTGTTAATGAGTAAAGATTCGACAATATTCGACTTATTCACAGTTTTTTTTACTATTTTTTCTTTTATTTTAAATATTTCCCAGATTTTTGCACTCAATTGTGGAAAACTTTCTCACATTGTGAATTGTTTTTCAAAAAGTTTTCCACAAAAATGTGAAAAATCACTATATTTTATTGATTTACATATGTTTAATATGTGGAAAAACATGTGAATTTGTTTTTTTCCACATTTTTTCTTGATTTTACTAGTATTTTCAACAAAAATAATGTAGAATATTGGTAGTTAATGATGAAACGAGGTGGTATTTTTTCTATGGATAATAAAACTTTGTGGAAAACTTTTCTAGAAAAAATGAAAGAAAATATATCACCAATGCTTTTTGAAACATGGTTTATGGAAACAGAGCTTATTGAATTAAAAGAAAATCATGCGACTGTATTAGTTCCAATGCATGTACATAAAAAGCACTTAAAAGAAAACTATAACGATTTAATACAAGAAACATTTGCAGAAATTACAGGAACAAATTTTCAATTTGAGTATGTAACAAAAGAAGAAGTAGAGCAAAATATTGAAATTGACACAGATAATGTGGGAGTTCCTGCTATTAATGAATATGAAACAAATTTAAATCCTTTATATACTTTTGATAATTTTATTGTCGGATCAAGTAATAAATTTGCCAAAGCTACATCGCTTGCTGTAGCAGAAAAACCTGGATTTATGTACAATCCTTTATTTATATATGGAAATAGTGGACTGGGTAAAACACATTTAATGCATGCGATTGGAAATTATATTATAAAAAATAGTAAAAAAAGAGTTTTATATGTAACAAGTGAAAAATTTGTTTCTGATTTTATTGGAATTAATAAAAAAAATAAAGATGGTAATAACTTTGATAGTGTTGATATCTTTAAAAGAAAATACCGTGATATCGACGTATTGATGATTGATGATATTCAATATTTAGGAAACGCAAATCAAACACAACAAGAATTTTTTAACACATTTAATGATTTATACGGAAATAATAAACAAATTATTATTTCATCAGACCGTTCTCCTGATGATTTAAAATTGTTGGAAGACCGTTTACGTACCAGATTTAATTGGGGATTAACAATTGATATTCTTCCACCTGATTTTAAGTTAAGAATGGATATTATTGACAAGAAATTGGAAGGGCAGGTCATGTCAAATGCTTTTCCTAAAGAAGTAAAAGAATATATTGCTAGTAATTGTACAAGTGACATACGAAAACTTGAAGGTGCTATTACACGTGTTGTTGCTTATGCAACCATGATGAATGGCTCTGATATTACACTTGATTTAGCAATCGAAGCATTAAAAGACTATTTTGCCAAAAGTGTTGTTGCGAAAAACAAAATCGATCAAGTTCAACAGCTTGTAGCAAGCAATTATAATATTACTGTCGAAGATTTAAAAAGTAAAAAGAGAATGGCATCTATTGCAGTTCCACGTCAAATCGCAATGTATATATGCAGAACTGTATTAGAAGAGTCTCTTCCAAAGATTGGAATTGAATTTGGTGGAAAAGACCATACAACCGTAATGCACTCCGTGGAAAAAATAAAAAATGAAATGAAAAAAAATCCAATTTTAGAGATGGAAATCCAAAAAATTATCGCTCAAATTAAATAAGTGTGTAAAAGATAAATTTATATACTTTTTATCCACAGTAATTCACTCTCATTTTTGTATTGTTTTTCAACTAATTTATGTTTTTCCACACAATCCACTTTAATAATATAAATACATTTATAAAATAATAACAAGAAAGAAGGCTTACACAATGAAATTAACAATTAAACAAAACAAACTTATGGAACATTTAAATTATGTTATTAGAGGAATCTCTAATAAAAATTTAATACCTATTTTAAACTGTATTAAATTTGAATTAACAAATGATGGCTTATATTTAATGAGTACAGATAATGAAGTAGCTATTAAAACATTTATTGATAAAAAGGATATTGATAACATTGATACAACAGGAGAAATTGTTGTTTCTGGTAGATATATCTATGAAATTATTAGAAAACTACCAAATGAATTAATTAATATAGAAGAAGTAGTAGATTCTAAACTTTATATTTATACACAGAATTCTTCATTCCATTTAAATTGTAATAATGTTTCAGAATTTCCTAATTTAGAATTAGAAGATAGTAAAACACCTGTGTATATTTCTCAAAAGTTATTTAAAAATATTATTACGCAAACAGCATTTGCTACTTCTACACAAGAATCAAGGCCAATTTTAACTGGTATTAATTTTCATTTTGAAGGTAATGTATTAGAGTGTACAGCTACTGATTCATACCGTTTGGCTAAGAAAACAGTTGAAATTCAAAGTTTATTAGAAGATGCTACAGATATTGTTATTCCAACTAAGAACTTAAATGAATTAATTCGTTTATTTAATGATGATGATGAACAATTAGAAATGCATGTATTTAATAATAAAGTTATCTTTAAATTCGGTTCTATTGTTATGATGTCTCGTTTAATCAATGGAACTTATCCAAATACATCAAAATTAATCCCAACTGAATTTGAATTAACAATGCGTGTAAATTATAGAGATTTCTTTAATTCAATTGACCGTGCTTCTTTATTAACAAACGAAGCTGACAAAAATACTATTAAATTACAGAGTAAAGGAAATGAGATTATTGTTTCATCTAATATTCCAGAAATTGGAAATGTTGAGGAAAAATTAAATGTACAAAAAGATCATGATGAAGAAATAAAAATCGCATTTAGTAGTAAATATATGATGGATGCATTAAAATCATTTGAAAGTGAAGAAGTAGAGTTATTATTTAATGGAGAAATTAAACCAATCATTTTAAAAAATCCAGAGAGTGATAATTTAATACAATTAATTTTACCAATTCGTACATATTAAAGAACATTTTGTTCTTTTTTTTTGGAGTTCGACATAAAATGCCATTTTTTTCATTTTTTTTTGTTAAAGTAAAGGACATTCGACATCTTTTGTCGAACATTATTAATAGAGGAGGTGAAAAAATGGTCAATGAGTATGAAGTAAACTCTAATACACTAGCTTTATTACCAATCGGAACACATGTTACAAAAGTGATAGAAAAACAAGATAGTTTTTTAGTAAATCAAACACCAAGTCAAATTATTGATTATAGTTGTCGTTCTTTTGGTAGTTCTTATTTAGGGCGTCACGAAGGGACAAAGCATTTAACAGGTATTAATTACAAAGCTCCAATCATTGTAGAAGAAACACAATCTATTATTTTTTTCCCAACAGCTTCACCAAGATTTCCAAAATGTGCTTGGATTGCTTTAAACCATGTTAAAAATCATATTCGCTATGAGGAAAAATCCATTCTATATTTTCAATGTGGAAAAAATGTTGAATTGGATATTTCTTATGGATCACTTGAAAATCAGATTTTAAGAGCCACAAAATTAGAGTCTGTGTTACGAAAAAGAAAAATCTCATAAAAAACAAGTAATTTTGCTTGTTTTTTTATTTTTTGACACTTATATGTGGTATAATAGTAAGTGTGTATAGGAGTACCTTTTATATAGTAAACTCAAAATAACAGCGTTTTTTGCAGGAAAGAGGGAGGATATGTATTTAAAAAATATTTATGTTAGTCATTTTCGAAATTATGATGACTTTCACATTTCATTTCAACCCTCTATGAATATTATTTATGGAAATAATGCTCAAGGAAAAACGAACTTACTGGAAGCAATTTATGTATTAGGAATGACAAAGTCACATAGATCGTTCATTGATAATACATTAATTCAAAAGAATGAGTCTACCGCATATCTTAAAGGAACTGTCGTTTTTCAAGACCAATCTGAAACGTTAGAGTTAGGAATTTCAAAAACAAAAAAATTATTAAAAATAGATCATAATGAGATAAAAAAAATGAGTGATTATATTTCACATATGAATCTTATTATATTTTATCCAGAAGATTTAGATTTAATAAAAGGAGGACCAGCTCTTCGTAGAAGATTTATGAATCTTGAACTATCACAGTTATACGCTACATACTTAGATGTTTTAAATGATTATAATAAATTGCTGAAAATGAGAAATGATTGTTTAAAACAATATGTAAAAGGTGAATATGTAGATGAAAGTTATCTTTCTATTTTAGATCAATATTTTACAAATAAAGCGGAATTAATTTATCGTATGAGAAAAAAATTTGTCGATAAATTAACTCAGTATGTACCGGAAATATTTGAGGATATATCAGGATTGACGGGATTCTCTTTGAATTATCACACAAATATTGATTTATTAAGTCAAGTTTCTTATCAAGAACAGCTACTTGAAAAGTTAAAAAAACATCATGAAACAGAGAAAAGATTAGGTGTTACCTTAGTTGGTCCACATAAAGATGATTTAGAATTTCTCTTGAATGGAAATCATTTGAAATTATACGGTTCTCAAGGACAACAGAGAATGGCTGTCTTAGCCTTGAAGTTAGCCGAAATTCATCTGTTTCAAGATTATAAAAAGGAAACTCCAATATTATTATTAGATGATGTATTTAGTGAGTTAGATTTTAATAAGAGAAATAACTTATTAAAGCACATTAATCACAATACACAAACAATTATTACAACGACTGAATTAGAATTATTAGATACAAAATTAATCGAAAATGCATCTTTAATTCATATTCACGATGGAAAATTAATCAGTAAAGATGAGGTGTAAATTATGGAAGAAAAAATTGAACATTATAATGCATCTGATATTCAAGTACTAGAAGGACTAGAAGCAGTAAGAAAACGTCCAGGTATGTATATTGGTTCTACGAGTTCACGTGGCTTACATCATTTAGTATGGGAAATTGTAGATAATGCAATTGATGAAGCATTAGCAGGTTATTGTGATGATATTGAAATTATCGTAAATAAAGATGAATCTGTTACTGTTAGAGATGATGGTCGTGGTATTCCAACAGGAATTCATCCAAAGACAGGAATTTCAACTGTAGAAACAGTATATACAGTATTACATGCTGGTGGTAAATTCGGTGGAGGCGGATACAAGGTATCTGGTGGACTTCACGGAGTTGGTGCGAGCGTTGTTAATGCATTAAGTAGTTGGGTAGAAGTAAAAGTTTACCAAGGAGGAAAAATTTACTTTATTCGCTTTGAAAATGGTGGAAAAGCGGTTGATCGTTTAAAAGAAATTGGGGAATGTGATCCTGAAAGAACGGGAACTACAGTTACGTTTAAACCAGATCCTGCTATTTTTACAGAAACAACTTCGTTTGATTATGACACATTAAAAGAAAGGGTAAGAGAACTTGCTTTCTTAAATAAAGGATTACGTATTATTTTATGTGATGATAGAAATGAAGCAGAAAAGAAACGTGAAGAATTTGTTTATGAAGGTGGACTTAGTGAATATGTAAAATTTTTAAATAAGAATAAAACACCAATTCATGAAGGAATTATTCATATAAGTGGTGTAGAAAATGATATCAGTATAGAAGCTGCCTTACAGTATAATACGGGATATTCTGCTAGTATATATTCTTTTGTAAACAATATTCATACACCGGAAGGTGGAACACATGAAGATGGAGTTAGAATGGCCCTTACTCGTGTTTTAAATAATTACGCAAGAAAGAATAATATATTAAAAGAAAAAGATGATAATTTAAGTTCTGAAGATGTAAAAGAAGGGTTAACGTTAATTGTATCTTGTAAACATCCAGATCCTCAATTTGAAGGACAGACAAAAACGAAACTAGGAAATTCTGAAGTTCGTAAGATTGCTTCTAGTATATTTGGAGAAGGATTGGAAAGATTTTTACTTGAAAATCCAAATCAAGCCAAGGCAATTATTGAAAAGGCTATGCTTGCGGCAAAAGCTAGAGTAGCTGCCAAGCGTGCTCGTGAATTGACGCGCCGTAAAGGTGATTTAGACATGACTAATACATGGGGAAAATTGTCTGATTGTAAGAGTAAAGACGCCAGTGAATGTGAGATTTTCCTAGTCGAAGGAGATTCTGCTGGAGGTAGTGCAATCAAGGGGAGAGACAGTATAACTCAAGCAATTCTTCCATTGCGTGGAAAAATCTTAAACGTAGAAAAAGCAAGATTAGATCGTGCTTTAGGTAATGAAGAAATTAGAACGATTATTACTGCTTTTGGAACTGGTATCGGTGAAGAATTTGATTTATCAAAATTGAGATATGACAAAATCATCATTATGACCGATGCTGATGTGGATGGTTCACATATTCGAGTTCTTCTTTTAACCTTATTTTATCGCTTTTTTAGACCGATTGTAGAGGCAGGACATGTATATGCAGCACAACCTCCACTTTATAGAATTACTCACGGAAAAACACGTAAATATGTATTAGATGATACAGAACGTGATGAATATTTAGCGACACTTGCACCAAATACAAAATATGAAATTACTCGTATGAAAGGTTTAGGAGAAATGGATGCTGAAGAATTAAGTGAGACAACTATGGATATACACAAGCGTGTATTAAGACAAATTACTGTAGATGATATGGTTCAAGCAGATCAGGTTTTTTCTCAATTAATGGGAGAAGAAGTAGAACCACGTCGTGATTTTATTGAAACAAATGCAAAATTTGCAGAAATGATAGATGTATAGGGGGAATAAAATGGACCAATTAAAAGAACAAAATATCGTAGAAGAAGTGCGAAAATCATTCCTAGAATATTCTATGAGTGTTATAACATCACGCGCTTTACCTGATTTGCGTGACGGATTAAAACCAGTACATAGACGTATTTTATATTCTATGTACGCATCAGGAATTACACCAGACAAGCCACATAAGAAAAGTGCCAGAATCGTCGGAGATGTCATGGGAAAATTTCATCCTCATGGAGATTCTTCCATTTATGAAGCAATGGTTCGTATGGCGCAGGACTTTTCATATCGTTATATGTTAGTAGATGGCCATGGAAACTTTGGTAACATTGAAGGTTATGGTGCAGCAGCAATGCGTTATACGGAATCTAGGTTATCGAAAATTTCTTTAGAATTATTGAGGAATATTAATAAAGATACAGTTGATTTTGAACCAAACTTTGATGAACTAGAACAAGAGCCAAAAGTTTTACCATCACGATTTCCAAATATTTTGGTAAATGGAACAACAGGTATTGCTGTTGGTATGGCCACCAATATTCCACCACATAATTTAGGTGAAGTAATTGATGGATGCGTTGCTTATATTGATAATCCAGATATTGATGTAACTGGATTGATGCAATATATTAAAGGTCCAGATTTTCCAACTGGAGCAACCATTCTTGGAAATAGTGGAATTAAAAAAGCATATGAAACTGGAAAAGGAACTATTACAGTTCGTAGTAAAGCTCATATTGAAGAAAAAAATGGTCGAAATTATATTATCATAGATGAAGTACCATATGGCGTTAATACTTCTGAATTAAAAAATAAAGTTGCAGAGTTAGTACATAATAAAGTAATTGAAGGAATTTCAGATTATCATTCAGATTTAAAAGATGGAATTAAAATAACAATTACTCTAAAAAAAGATGCCAATGCTCAAGTTGTTTTAAACAAATTGTATAAACATACTTCATTTCAAACAAATTATGGAATCACGTTCTTAATGTTAGATCAAGGTGTTCCAAAGACTTTAGGATTAAAAGATATTATTGCAAAATACATTGATTTTCAAAAAGAAGTTATTATTAGAAGAACAAAATTTGATTTGAATGCAGCAGAAAAGCGAGTTCATATATTGGAAGGTTTAAAGATTGCACTTGATAATATTGATGAAATTATTCAATTAATTAAGGCAGCTAAATCAGATGACGTTGCTCGTGATGGATTGATGGAACGTTTTGGATTAAGTGAAATTCAAGCCAACGCAATTCTAGAAATGAAATTACGTCGTTTAACAGGATTAGAAAGAGAAAAAATTGAGAGTGAATTAGCAGAATTATTAAAATTGATTCAAGAATTACGCTCAATTTTAGAAAGTAATGAAAAGATTTTGAATGTTATCAAAGAAGAATTGTTAGAAATTAAGAAAAAGTATGCAGATGAAAGAAGAACTTATATTGATATGTCTGCTATAGATTATATTGAAGATGAGTCTTTGATACCTGTAGAAAATATTGTTGTTACATTAACGAATAACGGATATATTAAAAGAATGAACAGTGAGAACTATAAAACTCAAAATCGTGGTGGTGTAGGAATTAAAGGTATGACTACAAACGAAGAGGATTTTGTAGAGAGCTTGCTTTCAATGACAACACACGATTACATTATGTTCTTTAGTGATAAAGGAAAAGTATATCGTATGAAAGGCTATGAAATTCCATTATTTAGTAGGCAATCAAAAGGATTACCAATTATTAACTTATTGCCTTTAAATCAAGGAGAAAAAATAAAGGCAATGTTAAAAGTTACAGCACATGATGATGCAAAATACGTTGTCTTCTGTACTAAAAATGGAATTGTTAAGAAAACAGCTATTAGTGAATTTGAGAACATTCGTTCGAATGGTAAAATTGCAATCACCTTAAAAGAAAATGATGAATTAATATCTGTAAGAAAAACAGATGGAAATAATGAAATATTGATTGCATCATCAAATGGGCGTATGATTCGCTTTGATGAAGAAGAACTTCGTGTTATGGGAAGAACTGCTTCTGGAGTTCGTGGAATTGATATGGATGGCGGATATGCCGTTGGATGCGAAGTTGCAGAAGAATTACAAGAAGTACTTGTTGTTACAGAAAAAGGTTATGGAAAACGTACTAAAATAGAAGAATATAGAAAGACACATCGTGGTAGCAAAGGAGTTAAAGCATTAAATGTTACAGAAAAAAATGGTAATATTGTTGCATTTAAGATTGTTACTGGAGATGAAGATCTTATGATTATCACTGATAGTGGAATTATTATTCGTCTTTCATTATCACAAGTTTCAACAACGGGGCGTGTAGCACAAGGAGTTAAATTAATTAACTTAAAAGATGAACAAGCTGTTAGTACTGTTGCTTTGATTACTAAAGAAGAAAACACAGAAGAACAAGAAACAGAACAAACAGAAGAAGACTAAAGGGCTTTTATCAAAAGCCCTTTTTTATCTTATTAAGATAAAAAAGGAACAATGTTCCACGTGAAACTAAATAAACAATGTTCCACGTGAAACTAAATAAACAATGTTCCACGTGAAACTAAATAAACAATGTTCCACGTGAAACTAAATAAACAATGTTCCACGTGAAACTAAATAAACAATGTTCCACGTGAAACTAAATAAACAATGTTCCACGTGAAACTAAATAAAC